>Peterbilt_p2__coassemble_330_pt1 | contig 38481 bp, 20 predicted proteins | sample Peterbilt_p2__metabat2_high_PE_032 | metagenome-assembled genome bin Peterbilt_p2
TGTGAAGACAATCTGGGAAATATCTGGATAGGAACCTTTACCGGACTGAACCGCTACAACAAGGCTACCAGACTTTTTCAGAACCATACGGCCAGTGATGCACGGCATGAGGGACTGACCCACTCTTCCATCTGGTGCATCGTAAAAGACCAGCAAGGCACTATCTGGCTGGGCACCTATTTTGGCGGAGTGAATTATTTTAATCCGGAATATGAAATCTATACCCGATACTCCTACTCTATGGAAGAGAAGAACGGACTGAGCTATCCGGTGGTAGGACGCATGGTAGAAGACAAAAAAGGGAATCTGTGGATAGCCACAGAAGGAGGCGGACTGAACTACTATAACCGCCTGACACATGAATTCAAATGGTATAGGCCAGGGACTTCTGCCAACAGCATTTCACACAACAATATCAAAGCACTCTATTACGATGCCTTGAAAGAAACCATCTGGATAGGTACACACCTGGGAGGAATGGACTGTCTGGATATACGCAGCGGACGCTTTACACACTACCGCATGGAAACAGATAATCCGGAATCGCTGCCATCGGACATTATCCGAGATATCATACCCTATGGCAAGGACTTGATTATAGCTACCCAAAACGGCGTATGCCTGTTCGACACTGCCAGCGGAAAATGCCAACAGTTATTCAAAGATTCCAAGGAAGGACGCAGTATCAAAATGGTAGCCGATGTACTGATAGACAACAAAGGCACTCTTTGGATAGCAGCCACCGGTGAAGGGGTATTCAGCTACCGCTTTGATACGAAAGAACTGACGAATTACCGCTATGACCCAAACAATCCTAACAGTCTGAGCAACAATAATGTAAACAATATATCCCAAGATAACCAAGGCTACTTGTGGTTTGCCACTTCGGGCAGTGGACTAGACTTATATCACCCGGAAAGCCATTCTTTCGAAAATTTTGATATGAGTAAAAACGGCCTGGCCAGCGACTGCGTATACAAAACCCATGCATCGCCGGTCAGCGGGAAATTACTGCTCATTACCAACCAGGGGTTTTCTATTTTCGACAAAGAGAACCAGCGCTTTCAGAACTTCAGCGCAGAAAACGGATTCCCCTTCACTGCTGTCAATGAAAACGCTCTTTGTGTGACCCGCGACGGAGAAATCTACTTGGGAGGCACGCAAGGAATGATATCCTTCCATGAAATGGAATTGTACTTTACCCCCAAACCCTACCACATCATCTTGTCCAGACTCATCGTCAACGGTAAGGAAGTAGAAGTAGCCGATAAAACCGGTATTCTGAAGCAAGCCTTGTGTCACACCAAGGAAATCACATTGAATGCCGACCAAAATATGTTTACCATCGAATTCGCCACTTCGAATTTTGTAGCAGCCAATAAAGATGTTATTCTCTATAAGCTAGACGGCTTTACGAAAGGATGGAACAGCACACATAACCTGCACAACCTCACCTTTACCAACTTGAATGCAGGTACCTATCATCTGGAAATCAAGGCAGAAAATAAGGACAGCCACATCTGTCCGCCCGTAAAACTAGCCATACACATCTTGCCGCCTTATTACAAGACTACATTGGCTTATATGGTTTATATCGTCCTGACCGGACTGCTCATCGGCTACCTGATACGTATCTACAAATCCAGAATCAAGTTGCAGGAGTCACTGAAATACGAACAGAAGCACATTCTAGATATCGAAGCCCTGAACCAGTCGAAACTGCGATTCTTCACCAACATCTCTCATGAATTCCGCACACCGCTTACCTTGATTGTGGCACAGGTAGAAACGCTGCTGCAAGTGCAGAATTTCACCCCCAGCATTTATAATAAGGTGCTGAGTATCTATAAGAACTGCATCCAATTGAGAGAACTGATTACCGAGTTACTGGACTTCCGGAAGCAAGAACAAGGGCATATGAAAATCAAAGTCAGCCCACACAATCTGGTAGACTTCCTATATGAAAATTATCTGCTATTTCTAGAATATGCCAGCAGCAAACAAATCAGTTTCAATTTTAAGAAAGAAACCGATGCGCTGGAAGTATGGTATGACCAGAAACAAATGCAAAAAGTCATCAACAACCTACTGTCCAACGCTGTGAAACATACCAAGCCAGAAGACACCATTACATTGGGAGTCAAAACTGTAGACAATCAAGCCGTTATCTATGTAAGCGATACGGGTACCGGAATTGATGCCAAGGAGGTAGACAAAATCTTCGATCGCTTCTATCAGATAGAACCAGTAAACGGTACCCTTAACAACAAGGGAGGTACCGGCATCGGCTTGGCACTGACCAAGGGTATCGTAGAACTGCACCACGGCACCATCCGTGTAGAAAGCCAATTGGGCGAAGGAACCAGTTTCATCGTCAGCCTGCCCTTAGGCAATGCACACTTCTCTGACAATGAAATCAGCCAGCAGAACGACCCTATCCAACAACCTGATATGCAACAAACAGAAATAGACCAACTGTTACAAGCAGAACTGGCCGATACGGTACCCTTCCACCACAACCAGCATGTAAAAATGCTGATTGTAGAAGATAATGACTCTATCCGAGAAATGTTGGCAAACATCTTCAGCCCTTATTATCAGATTCTTACAGCAGCAGACGGTATGGAAGGACTGGAATTGGTACATCAGGAAATGCCCAATATCGTGGTGAGCGATGTAGTAATGCCACGCATGTCGGGTACCGAACTGTGCAAGGAAATCAAAGCAGACTCTGATACCTGCCACATACCGGTGGTATTGCTCACCGCACGAACTGCTATTGAGCAAACCCTAGAAGGACTGCGGATTGGTGCAGACGACTATATTACCAAACCGTTCAACACTACCCTGCTGATATCGCGCTGTAATAACCTGGTGAACTCACGCATCCTGCTGCAAGAGAAATTCAGCAAACAGCCACAGACGGCCGCACAGATGTTGGCTACCAACCCTATAGACAAAGATATTCTGGATCGCGCCATGGAGGTCATAGAAAAGCACATGGACGACTCGGAATTCAACGTCAATGTATTTGCCCGCGAAATGGCCATGGCACGTACCAGCCTGTTTGCCAAATTAAAAGCTATTACCGGACAGACACCCAATGAATTCATTCTGACCATTCGTCTGAAAAAAGGTGCCTGGATGCTGCGCAATAACATGGAACTGAACATTACAGAAATATCCGACCGCATCGGATTCAGTTCCTCACGCTATTTCTCCAAGTGCTTTAAAGACCTCTACCACGTCAGTCCTTTGGCCTACCGGAAAGGAGAAGATGTCTGCAAGTCAGCCGAACAAACGGAGAACGAGGAGGAAGAATAAGCAAGTGTACAATTTTCCCCATTCTACGTACTTTACAAGCCCTTTATTTTCCACATAAAGGGCTATTTTTGTTCTATCAATTTAGAATAATAGAATTTATAGTATGAAACACTTTCCTTTTCATCTAATCTCCCTCCTCTCCGGAACGGCTCTGCTATCCGGATGCGGTGCCGGCAGCAAACAGAAAACAGCCGATGTGCCCCGATGCGAAAAGCCTAATGTAATTTATCTCATTTCTGATGATCTCGGCATCGGAGACCTAAGTTGTTATGGTGCCACACAAATAAGTACCCCCAATCTGGACCGCCTGGCTGGTCAGGGGTTACAATTCACTAATGCCTATGCCACTTCGTCTACCAGTACGCCGTCTCGTTTCGGCTTACTCACCGGCATGTACCCCTGGCGCCAGGAAAATACCGGCATTGCCCCCGGAAATTCCGAACTGATTATCGATACCGCCTGCGTTACCATGGCTGATATGTTCAAAGCAGAAGGTTATGCCACCGGTGTAGTAGGCAAATGGCACCTGGGACTGGGTCCTAAGGGCGGTACCAATTTCAACAAAGAAATTCATCCCAATACTCAAGACATCGGTTTCGACTACGAATTTATCATCCCGGCCACAGTAGACCGCGTGCCCTGCGTGTTTGTAGAAAACGGACGAGTAGTAGGCCTGGATCCCGCCGACCCCATCACCGTGAGCTACAAAGAGAAAGTAGGTAACTGGCCCACAGGCGAAGAGAATCCCGAACTGGTGAAAATGAAGCCTAGCATGGGACATAACAATACCATTGTCAACGGCATACCCCGCATCGGATGGATGACCGGCGGGAAAGCTGCTCTCTGGAACGATGAAGACATAGCAGACAATATTACCGACAAAGCCAAGGCCTTCATTAGCGAACACAAAGATGAGCCGTTCTTCTTATACATGGGTACACAAGACGTACACGTGCCTCGTGTAGCTCATCCCCGCTTTGCCGGAAAAAGCAAACTGGGACCTCGCGGAGATGTGATTCTACAGCTCGATTGGACTGTAGGCGAAATCATGCATACCCTAGACAGCCTCAACTTGGCCGACAATACTATCTTTGTGTTCTGCAGCGACAACGGTCCGGTGATTGACGACGGCTATCAAGACCAGGCCCGCGAACTGCTGAACGGACATAAGCCCATGCGCCACTACCGGGGCGGAAAATACAGTGCTTTTGAAGCAGGTACCCGCATACCATTCATCGTACGCTGGCCGGCCAACATCAAACCCGGCAAGCAGCAATCCCCCTTCTCTATGATTGATGTGTACGCTTCTCTGGCCAACCTGCTGGAACATGAAATACCAGCCGGCTCAGCCCCCGACAGCCGTAATCGCCTGGATGTACTTTTGGGTAAACAACCGACAGAAAAGACCTATATTGTACAACAGAATCTGAACAATACCCTCTCACTTATCTTGGGTGACTGGAAATACATAGAGCCCAGTAACAAACCTGCCTTGGAATATTGGACCAAAACAGAAATGGGCAACGACCCGATGCCGCAGCTTTATGACCTAGCCAATGATCCTTCTGAGCAGCACAACATAGCCCAGCAGCATCCGGATGTAGTACAAGAACTATCCAGCTTGCTGAAAGATATTAAAGCCGCTGGACAGAAGTAACGAATGTACAGAATTACACCTATTACGGACGAAAACCGAGTCCGTGTATAGGTGAATCCTGTAACTTTGCGATATCAAACATAGACTCATACTGAAAATATAAACTGACTACACAGAACTTCTGACCTTAAAATTTTCAATAGATCTTAATCAATTTAATCGTAGAAGAGGGGAAACCGTGAGGCTTCCCCTCTTTCTTTAGGAGTGATGTACAAATTTATACCATTTATGAACTAAAAGATAGTTGTATTTACATACAAAAGCCCTATTTTTGCAGTTGATAACTGATTATAACAAGCGTAAACAACCTATTTTTTATTAACCAACAGATTTTAATATTTATGAAGAAAGAAAATCTTTTGAAAGTATTAAGTATCATGCTGTTTTCTATGATTTTTGCCCTTCAGGCAAAAGCACAGGATATAACAGTAACAGGTACCGTCAATGACAACTTTGGTCCTGTAATTGGAGCATCCGTACTCGTAAAGGGGACCACCAATGGTTGCATCACGGATTTAGACGGTAAATTCACTTTATCTAATGTTTCTGCCAAAGGTACACTCGTAGTGTCCTTCGTTGGCTATCAAACACAAGAAATCCCTGTAAAAGGGCAAACTACTTTTACCATCGATCTGAAAGAAGATGCACAACAACTGCAAGAAGTCGTAGTAGTAGCTGTAGGTTACGGTGACGTGAAAAGACGCGACTTAACCGGTTCTATCGGTAAGGCCAACATGGAAGACTTGACCAAGACTCCGGTGAACAACGTAGCTGAATCATTGGGTGGTCGTGTAGCCGGTGTACAAGTATCCTCAGGTGACGGCGGTTTGGGCGACAACTTCAACATCGTAATTCGTGGTGCCGGTTCGTTGACACAAGATACATCTCCGCTGTATGTCATCGATGGCTTTCCCTCTGAGTCATCCGGTATGGCGGCTCTCAACCCGAACGATATAGAATCCATCGATATCCTGAAAGATGCATCTGCTACCGCTATTTACGGTTCTCGTGGTGCCAACGGTGTAGTTATCATTACCACCAAGAAAGGCAAATCCGGAAAAGTGAAAGTAAGCTATAATGGTAGTGTAAGTGTAAGCAAGGTGAAGAATCTGATGGAGGTGATGGATGCTTACGACTTCGTACGCCTGCAACAGGAAGTTTTGGCCAATGCAGACCCCAAAGAAGTAAACGGCCAAATGATTCCTTTGTTTGACTATTATTATCTGCAAGACGGTAAAACCATAGAAGATTATAAGACCATCAAGAATTATGATTGGCAAGACGAAATCTATCGCACAGCCATCAGCCACAATCATCACGTAGCCTTGAATGGTGGAAGCGAAAAAATGGATTATGCCGCTTCACTGTCTTATAGCGACCAACAAGGTGTAATTCTGAACTCTGAACTGAAGCGTTATCAAGGTCGTTTCCAAATCAACCAACGCATCAACGATAAAATAAAGGTGAACGCTAGTGCTAACTACGCTTCGATTATACAAGGTGGTCCTAACCCCTCTATCAATGCCACTCAATCCTCTTACTCTTTATTGTATAGTGTATGGGGATATCGCCCTGTATCTCCTTCAGGTAATGACCTGCTGGAATCGCTGTATGATGAAGAAGCTGAAACCAACGACTACCGCTTCAATCCGGTAAAATCTGTTCAGAATGAATTCCGCCAAAAGACAACCAACAATTTCCAGTTTAACTTTGGTGTAGAATGGGAAATCATTAAAAACTTGAAATTCAAGACGACCGGTGGTTACACCAGCAAAGACTATAAGAACGAAGAGTTCAATAACTCACAGACTCGTACAGGTAACAGCCATCCTAGCAATGCACAAAGCAAGGGTGTAAATGCCAAATTGTATCAATCAGAAAATAAAAGCTATCTGAATGAAAACACATTGAGCTATGTGTTCAACAAGAAGAATCATAACATCAATGCGCTGTTGGGTATCACGTTCCAAAAGAACACCTTCTTTGACCATGAAGTAGAAGTGAACCATATTGTGAATGAAAAATTGGGCATGTCAGGCTTAGGTAAGGGAGATACCCCGAAAGTAAGTGCTTCCAAATGGGAAAACACCTTGATGTCTTATTTAGGACGTATCAATTATAACTATGCTTCTAAATACTACGTTACTTTCTCTATGCGTGCCGATGGTTCTTCCAAATTTGCACCGGGCCACCGTTGGGGTTACTTCCCTTCAGGTTCATTGGCTTGGGCTTTCCAACGTGAAAAGTTTGTTGAAGAAAAATTGCCCTGGCTATCTAATGGTAAATTACGTGTAAGCTACGGTCTCACAGGTAATAACCGTATCGGCTGTTACGACTACTTGGCTCAGTTGGCTGCTAGTAAAGACGATGACGACAAATATAAGTATTTCTTTGGTGGATTAAACGGTTCAGGCGGAACCTTTACTTCGGGTGCTTTCTTAAGCAACATTGCTGTACCTAACTTGAAATGGGAAACAACCGAACAGTATGACTTCGGTTTGGATTTAGGATTCTTTGATGGCAGACTGAACGTCAATATGGACTACTACATCAAGAATACCAAAGACTTGCTGATGTGGGCAGATACACCTGCTTCATCGGGTTACGCCAACACTCGTCTGAATGTCGGTGAATTGCAGAACAAAGGTTTTGAATTGACTATCGAAAGCACCAATATCAAAACGAAGAACTTCGAATGGAGCTCTAGTTTCAACATTGCATTCAACAAGAATGAAATCAAATCGTTGAACTACGGTCAGACACAGTTGGAAAGCACTATCAGATGGGACAAGAAGTTTGAAGAACAGATAGCCTACATAAGCCGCGTGGGTGAATCAGCCGGTAAAATGTATGGTTTTGTATACGACGGTACCTATAAAGAAGAAGACTTCAATATCACTGTTGACGATAAAGGTAAGAAAAAATATGAGTTGAAACCCGGTATCGTGAAGTTTAAAGAAGATTGCCGCCCAGGTGACCCCAAATACAAGAATGTAGACGGAAGTGAAGACAACCTGATTACCAACAATGACCGCACTATCATCGGTAACGGACATCCGTTGCACACTGGTGGTTTCACCAACAACTTCAGATACAAGAATTGGGATGCCAGCATCTTCTTCCAATGGAGCTATGGTAACGATATTTACAACATCAACCGCATCATGATGGAAAATGTAGGCGACCGCAGACAATTGAACCAATTTGCTTCTTACAACAACCGTTGGAGCGAAAGCAATCCTACCAGCGACATGCCTCGTGCCTGCGCTAACGGAAACTTTGAATACAGCTCGCTGTATGTAGAAGACGGCTCATTCCTGAAGCTGAAGACAATCTCTTTGGGTTATACATTTGATAAGAAGTTGATTAAAAAAGTAGGTCTGAGCTCCGCCCGCGTCTTCTTCTCGGCTGAAAACATTGCCACCTTTACCAGCTATTCCGGTTCTGATCCTGAAGTATCAACCAGACACTCTGTGATGACTCCCGGTTTCGACTGGTCGGCTTATCCGCGTGCATTCAATGCATCTTTGGGTGTAAATGTAACATTCTAAACCACTAAAATTAGCTTAATATGAAGAATATAAATAAGATATTAAAAGTGGGCGTTTTCTCACTGGCTTTCTCCATGACAGCTTGCGATTTTCTGGATACAACGCCCTTCGACTTCACTTCTCCTGAGATGTTCTATCAAACAGAAGAAGAATGTAACCAAGCCTTGACAGCTATCTACTCTACCCTGTCCACAGAGGAAGTATATGGCAACAACTACTCACTGATGCTGTCGAATACCGACGACTTGTCGTTCTTCACCCGAGAAACTGCTGTGCCTATCGCTAATCATGGCGCAGTATGTAATTCACACGATGAAAACAATGAGCGTATCTTCAAGACTTGGGTGGCTCTCTACGATGGTATCAACAATGCCAACGTACTATTGGAACACATTGATGCAGCTGAAATTAAAGATGAAAAAGTGAAAAACCGCATCAAGGGAGAAGCCAAATTTTTACGTGCTTACTACCACTTCTTGCTGGTACAGGCTTGGCATGAAGTACCTATCCGCAAAAAGAGCGTACCCGGAATTGATGAAAGTAATCTGGCACCCACTCCACATGCAGACGCATTGGATTGGATTATCCAGGAAATGGAAGACTGTATCGGACTAGTAGATAACGAATTGTATGATAAATCTCCTTCTCGCATCAAACAGACTATCGTAGAAGGTATTTTGGCACGCGTATGCTTATGGCGTGCCGGTTACCCCAGCAACGGCGGCCAACCGTTCTATGAAAAAGCTGCGACCTATGCCAACAATGTCATCATTTCTCAAAAGCATAAATTAAACCAAAATGACATTATGGAAATCTGGAAATGCATGGCGGGTGATAAATACGAAACAGTCTACAACGAAAGTATGTGGGAAGCTGAATTCTATGGCTCACGCAACGATGGTAATGAGACTTACGGACGTATGGGTAATGAAATTGGCTGCAAGACCAACATCAAAGCCGGATTTGGACGCGGTGATGCTTTCTATAACGGAACTTCTTTACTGTGGAACCTTTACTCTGACAATGACAAGAGACGCGATTTGTCCATGTGTCCGTATGAAATCAAAGCAGATGGTACACAAAAGCTTTACCAATACACCGACAAAAAGAAAGAAATCGTACAGCGTGCTTGCGGTAAATTCCGCCGTGAATGGGAAACCAACCAACCGCACAACCAGAGTTGGACACCGGAAAACTTCCCCATCTTGCGCTATGCTGATGTATTGCTGATGCACTCGGAAGCCTTGCTGGAATCAGGAAAGCCTGTAGCAGATGCTATCAAAAGCATCAACGAAGTACGTAAACGTGCCGGCATCACTGAATTAAAGGAAACAATTTCTACAGAAGATCTGCGCAAAGAAATCCGTGACGAACGTGCTCGTGAATTGTGCTTTGAAGCTTTGCGTAAATACGACTTGATTCGCTGGGGTATCTACGTAAAAACCATTAAAGAAGATTTGGGTGGCGACATTGAAAAGGACAAAGAACACAAGGTATGGCCCAAGAGCGGCAACTTACGTGGCGGTGTACAGCAGTTTGTAACCAACACCCAGAACAAGCATCAGTTCTTACCGATTCCTAGAAGAGAAATCTCAGTAAACAAAGACATGGTACAAAACGCTTATTGGAAATAAGCTACCTTCTAATTACAAAATAACATTTCTTATAGAGGCTGTCTCAGATAGAATTCAGAGACAGCCTCTGTTTTATTATCTCTGAATCTACTGTTACAACGTCCAAATAGCCATCCATACGCATTCCGTGTACTAAAACAAACCTTTTACGTACTATTTTATCAGCAACGTTTATTAACAAATAGATACATTTGCATCCTGTTAGTTAATAAAATTATAATCAAGAATCTAAATTTTTTAATCTTAAAATCGTTTATTATGAATAAACAAACGAGACTGAAAAGATGCAAACGTTGCATCAGCACATTGATGCTGTTAGCTTGCTCACTGCTATCATGGGCACAAACCACCGTTACCGGTACAGTGTTTGACGAAACCAACCTAGAAGTAATCGGTGCAAACGTAAAAGAAAAAGGCACCACAAACGGAGCCATCACCAACCTAGACGGAGCGTTCAGCTTTCAAGTATCCGATCCTAAAAAAGCCATCTTAGAAGTGTCTTTTATCGGCTACGAAACCCAGGAAATTGCTTTGAACGGACGCACCAACATCAAAGTGGTGCTAAAAGAAATGGCCAATGAGTTACAAGAAGTAACCGTAGTGGCCTATGGTGTACAGAAGAAAGAAACACTGACGGGTGCTATTTCAGCTGTCAATAACGAAGCGTTAGTACGCTCGCCGAATGCCAACGTGGCCAACAGCTTGGCCGGTCAAATTACCGGTCTTTCATCGGTAGCCAGCAGCGGACAGCCCGGTGCAGAAGATACCAAGGTGTTTATCCGTGGTTTGGGTTCCTTGAATGAATCGGCCTCTACTCCGCTGATTCTGGTGGACGGTGTGGAACGCTCATTCTACCAGTTGGACCCGAATGAAATAGAAAGCGTTACGGTGCTGAAAGACGCCTCGGCTACAGCCGTATTTGGTGTGCGGGGTGCCAACGGTGTAATCATCGTAACCACCCGCCGCGGTACGGAAGGAAAGACCAAGATTTCTGTCAATTCATCCGTAGGTGTGCAGATGCCTACCCGCATTCTGGAAATGGCAGACAGCTACACCTATGCACAATTGAGAAACGAAATCATCAAGAACGACAAGCCGAATGCCACCGAAGCCGACATGGTGTTCGACAACTATACGCTGGAACGCTTCCGCCTGAACGATGAGCCTATCATGTATCCCAACATCGACTGGAGAAAATACTTGCTGAACAAGGCTTCCGTGCAGACTCAGCACAACGTCAATGTATCGGGAGGTACCAAGGATGTGAAATACTTTATCTCGGTAGGTTTCCTGTATCAGAACGGTTTGCTGAAACAGTTCGACGGTATGGACTATGACAACAACTATAAGTTCAAACGCTATAACTACCGCGCCAACCTGGACTTTGCCGCTACCAAGACCACGACCATCAAGGTGGGTATCGGCGGACGTGTAGGCGACAAGAACGAGCCGTATGTAAACGACTCCCAAAACTCTATCTGGACGCTGATTAACCAATCTACACCGTTCAGCAGTCCGGGTATCGTAGACGGCAAACTGCTCTTCACTCCGGAAGAACGGTTCGACAATAAAATCAACCTGGGAAACAGCGTTATCCAAAAGGTGTATGGCACCGGTTACAAGCGCAGAATAAACAACGTGATGAACCTCGACCTCTTGATTAACCAGAAGCTGGACTTCATCACCAAAGGTCTGTCTGCCGAAATCAAGGCTGCCTATAATACCGACTACTATTTCCAGAAAGACCGCAGAGGGTATGTGGAAATGCACAAGCCTTTCTACCAGACTTCACTGGAAGACCCCAACATGGCTATTACAGACCCGAACTTCAACAAGAACATCGTCTATAAAATTGAAGGTGAAAACCGCCCCTTGCAATACAATGAATCCAAAGGACGCGGACGCGACTGGTATATGGAAATGAGCTTGCGCTACAACCGCAAGTTTGGTAATCACAATGTCAGCGGACTCTTCCTGTATAACCAAAGCAAGAAATACTATCCCAGCCAATGGGTAGGTATTCCTTCTGCCTACATCGGTTTTGTGGGACGTATGACGTATGACTACAAGTCGCGCTACATGGCTGAATTCAACTTCGGCTACAACGGTTCAGAGAACTTTGCTCCCGGCAAACGTTTCGGTGCCTTCCCGGCCGGTTCGGTAGGTTACATCATCTCGGAAGAAGCCTTCATGAAGAATCAGAAAGTAGTAGACTACTTGAAGCTTCGTGCTTCGGTAGGTCTGGTAGGTAACGACAAGCTGGGCAACAACCGCTTCCTCTATCTGCCCGACAGCTACAACGTAGGTCTGAGCGGAGTGGACGGCTGGAACAACCAGAAATACGGTTTCAACTTCGGCTACAACAACAGTGCCATGATTTTGGGTGCCTTGGAAAAGAAGCTGGCCAACAAGAACGTGACGTGGGAAACTGCCTTGAAGCAGAACTACGGTATCGACGTGCATTTCCTAGGAAGCCGACTGAAATTGGCTGTGGATTATTTCCGCGAAAACCGTAAGGACATCATCATCAACCGCAAGACTGTACCCTTGCTCTCTGGCCTGACCGCTGACATTATGCCGGCTGTCAACATGGGTAAGGTGAAGAACCAGGGATATGAAATCGAAGTGAAATGGAACGACAAAATAGGCGATTGGAGCTATAACATCAATGCCAATATGTCGTACAGCAAGAACAAGATTGTGTTCCAGGATGAAGTAGAACCCAACGAACCGTACATGTGGGCTACCGGACGTCCGGTAGGTTCTATCATCGGCTACGTGGCCGACGGATTCTATCAGGAAACAGACTTCGACGAAAACGGCAAGTTGCTGCCGGGTTATGCTAATCCGCAGGTGGCCGTGAAACCGGGTGACGTGAAGTACAGAGACCTGAACGACGACAAGGTAATCGACTCTGACGACCAGACCATGATTGGCCATTCCAACCGTCCGGCCTATACCTTCGGTTTGAACTACGGCGTAAACTACAAGGGCTTCTTCCTGACTATGAACTGGACAGGTGCCGCCCAGCGTTCGCTGCTGCTCGACGGTGCATTCAGAGAGCCTTTCGGCAACGGCAAGATCCGTGGTTTGATGCAGTTCCACGTAGACACCCGCTGGACACCGGAAACTGCCTACACTGCCACTACACCGCGATTCACGGAAACCAACTCTACCTACAATATGCGCAAGTCTTCCTTGTGGGTATACGACGGGGCCTTCCTGAAACTGAAGAACGTGACCATCGGTTACAACTTCACCGACAAGAAGTTCCTGAAGAAACTGGGCATCCAGCAACTCGGTATCAAGCTGACCGGCTATAACCTGCTGACATTCGACAAGTTCGACATCATGGACCCGGAATGCAACCCGAACGGTAGCGATGCTTACCCCATTACGAAGATTTATAACTTGGGTGTTAACTTAACCTTCTAATTACAGAATATGAGAATGAATTACAAAAATATGGCCACAGGATTCATGGTGGGGGCCACGCTACTGTTCACCGCTTGTGAAGACCTGAAATTCGGAGAAAAGTTTTTGGAAAAGCCTGTCAGCAACGAACTGAACATTGACTCCGTATTCAACAAGAAGATTTATGCCGAACAGGCATTGGCGGAAGCCTATCACTCACTGCCCGACTTCCTGCCCACACAGGGCCGATTGGGATATGGTACATTGGAAATGCTGACCGACCTGGCCGATTGGAACAAGAAGGGAGCTCCTAAGTTCTACTCCGGTACAGTGGACGGTACCAACCAATATACCGAGCATATGCCTTACCGGTTGGGAGTAGCCAGCCAAATGATTGGCGTAGGCCCTATCTACGGTATTCGCCGTGCCTATATCTACATAGAAAACGTGGATCGGGTGCCCGATATGACCGAACAGGAAAAGGCTGTGGGCAAGGCGGAAGCCAAAGTCATCATAGCCTACCACTACTCGCAAATGCTGCGCTACTATGGAGGTATGCCCTGGATAGACCATGCCTATACCGCCGAAGATGAAATGAAGTTCCCGCGTATGACGGTGGAACAGACGGTAGAGAAAATCGTGAACCTGCTGGATGAAGCAGCAGGAGTACTTCCCTGGGAAGTGGATGCTGCCAACGACGGCCATCTGACCAAGGCTGCTGCCATGGCTCTGAAGAACCGCGTACTGCAATTTGCAGCCAGCCCCTTGTTCAATGCCGACGAACCTTACCTGCAGGGCGACGCTTCTACCCAGTTAATTACCTGGTATGGTAACTATTCGGCAGACAGATGGCAAAAAGCACTGGATGCCGGCTTGGCATTCTTACGTGAAAACGACGGACGCTACAAACTGGTGAATACCGGAAACCCGCGTGAAGACTTTGCCGCCGGTTACTTCAACCGTCACAATGGCGAGGTGCTGATTTCATCCAGACGCTTCATCACTTATATGACCGGTAAGACACCGTTTGCACAGGTTCGTTATGGAGTAGCTTCTCCTACATTGAATTACATCGATATGTTCCAGATGAACGACGGTACAGAATTCAGTTGGGATAACCCGGACCACAAGAAGTACCCGTTCTTCAAAGACGGAAAGCCGCGCCGCGACATCCGCCTGTACGAGACTTTGGCCATCAATGAAGATAAGTTCCAGGGAAAGAAAGTGGTAGAAATCTACGAAGGTACCAAACAGAATCCTTATAACTCCGGACAATACAGCAAGAACGGTGCGGCTATGAGAAAGTTTGTGCGCAATTGGAAAGATGAAGTAAACGGTAAGTTCTACTCCTGTCCATTGCTCCGCCTGCCGGAACTCTACCTGAACATGGCAGAAGCCATGAACGAGCTGGGCAAAGCCGAAACGGCCGACGAGTTTGGCAACACGGCTTACGACTACCTGAACATGACCCGCAACCGTGCCGGTATGCCCGACATTACTAAAAAGGAAGCAAAACCCGGCGAGGAACTCAGAGAAGCCATCTTGCGCGAACGTGCGCTGGAATTCGGTTACGAAGAAGTGCGCTATTTCGACCTGATGCGCTGGAAACGTGAAGACCTGATCCGCCAGCCGCTTTCCCGACTGATTGTAAAGAAGGTAAAGGCTGAACCGGGATTCACCTACACGCCTCATCAGGGTATGTTCGAACAACGCCAATACCTGAAAGAGGGAATCTGGAGTAAAAAATATTTCTTGCTGCCCCTGCCGGTGGATGAAATCAACAAGAAGTATGGTTTAATTCAAAATCCGGGTTGGGAGTAACCCCATCCGTCATTCATTAAAAATGGAATTATGAAAAAAAGAATCTACATATTGGCTCTTTCCGTGGCTTGCGCCAGTCTGGGAAAAGCACAAGAAAACAAGATAGAAGACAGAACGGTAGATTTAGGTACGCAGACCACCACGGAATCCAGAAAAACGCAGGCGGTGTCTACCATCTACGCCGATGAATTGGAAAAGAATGCCACACCGAATCCTTACAATGCCCTGTATGGCCTGCTGCCGGGGCTCACTACCCTGCAGAACACAAGCTGGGAATCGGAAAAGGCACGCATGAACATCCGCGGACGCGGCTCGCTGAACGGCGAGGCTCCGCTGTTTGTGGTAGACGGATTTGTACGCCCCATTGAATACATCAACCTGTCGGAAATAGAATCGGTATCGGTACTGAAAGACGGTGCTGCCACAGCCATCTGGGGCGGTCGCGGTGCCAACGGCGTGGTGTTGATTACCACCAAGCGCGGTATCTACGAGAAGAAGGAAATCAAAGTGGACTATAAGTTCGGTATGGGCCTCCCCATCAACCAACCCGACTTTGTAGACGCTGCCACTTATGCCAAGCTGCGCAACGAAGCACTGCGCAACGACGGCTTGATGCCGGATATGGATGAAGCGGGCTTTGCATCGGGCATCCACAGCGACCTGTACCCCAATGTAGACTGGCAGGGCGAAGCACTGCGCAATCACACCACCAATCACCAACTGGATATTACCTTCCGCGGAGGTGGCAAAAAATTGCGCTATTTTACCGTGCTGAACTACAAAAACGATATGGGTCTGCTGAACAACGACTATACCGACTATACCGGTCGTTATAACTCGCAGATGAAGAAGTATGCCCTGAACCTGCGCATGAACCTTGACGTAGACGTAACCGAGTCTACCAAGCTGAAACTAGGTATGCTGGGTATGCTGCGCGAAACCAAACGACCCAATACAGCCGAAGGGGATATCTTCAAATACATATTCGATACACCGTCGGCTGCGTTTCCTGTACGCACCCAGGAAGGCTATTGGGGCAGCAACAACGTATTGACTACCAAAAACCCTATTGCCAACATTGCCGACGTGGGTTACTATAAGCTGAACCAACGTATGCTGCAGGCCGACTTGCGCTTGATGCAAGACCTCTCTAGCCTGACTCCAGGATTGAGTGCCGAACTGGCTGTGGCCTACGACAACAGTGCCACCTACAACGAAACCGGTAAGAAAAGCTTCATGTACCAGACCATCGCCCAAGGAGAAAACGGCGAACCGGTGTACAGCACTTTCGGTAATGCCCGCGACGAGCTACAAATCAGCAACAGCGGCTATAAAGACCAGTTTATCCACGTGAACTTTGAAGCCAAAGTTAACTATAACCGCACTTGGGGAAAACACGACTTCAACTCCAGTGCCTTGTTCAGACAGGAATCCATGACGCTGACCGGTGCCAACAAGAGCCGCTTCCGCCAGTACATCACGGCTACTGCAGGCTATAACTACGACAACCGCTATATGGTAGACGTAGTGGCCAACTGCTTCGGTACCAGCATACTGAAGAAGAACGACAAATACCGTTTCTTCCCGGCTGTCAGTGCAGCTTGGATGCTGTCCAACGAAGATTTCATGCAAGACGTGGACTTCATCGACCAGTTGAAGGTACGCGCTTCGTATGGTCGCTCAGGATACGACATCTACGACTATGACCTGGACAAGAAATTCTGGATTGGTAAAGGTTCATACTACTTTGAGCCATCGAACAACACGGCCGGCGGCAGCTACACAGAAGGAGTATTGCCCATGAAACAGCTGGATTTGGAAGTGGCCGACAAGTATAATGTAGGTGTGGACATCAGCCTGCTGAAAGGGCTTACTTTCTCTATCGACGGATTCTATGACAAACGTTCCAACATCCTGATTGACGGAACCAACTTGGTTTCGCAAGCCATCGGTGCTACCGTGCCGCAGATGAATGCCGGCAAGGTAGAAACCAAAGGCGCAGAATGGGGTGCCATGTGGAAGAGCAGCTTCAAGGATTTGAAGTATTACGTAGGTGCCAACTTCTCGTATGCTAAGAGCGAAATCATCGAGAACGGAGAAGGTCCCCAACCTTTCAGCTACCTTTCCAAGAAAGGTTATCCCATCGGACAATGCTTCGGCTGGGAAGCCATCGGCTACTTCAAGGATGAACAAGACATCAAGGAAAGTCCGGTACAGAAGTTCTCGGAAGTGCGTCCGGGTGACATCAAGTACAGAGACCTGAACGGTGACAAGGTAATCGACGAAAACGACCAGAAAGCCATCGGCTATTCTACCGCCATGCCGGAAATCTACTACGGCATCAACCTGGGATTCGAATACAAAGGCTTTGGTATCGATGCTTTGTTCCAAGGCGTAGGACACTACAGTGTAATGCTGAACACACCGAGTGTATACTGGCCGCTGCGCAACAATACCAACATCTCTACCTGGTATGTAAACGACAAGGTACGCTGGACAGAAGAGACCAAGGATTTTGCCAATGCTCCCCGCCTGACCACACAGGACAATGCCAACAACTTCAGAAACAGTACAGAATGGCTGGAAAACGGAAGCTACTTCAAACTCCGCAACTTGAACATCTACTACAACCTGCCTGAAGCATGGGCAAAGAAAATGAAGATGTCAAAAGTACAGGTATATGCCCGTGCCAACAACCTCTTCTCCATCGACCACGTGAAGTACATGAACTGTGAGGATTTGAAAGTAAACTACCCGGATATGACCTCCATCTATTTCGGAGTAAACGTAAATTTCTAAAACATAAGACATCATGAAAAAACAGATAGTAATATGCTTAAGTGCCCTGCTGACCGCTTCGAGTTGCAGTATGCTGGAACTCGACGAATCAACCGGCATGAGCAAAGATGAAGTATACGGCTACTTTAAAAATGTAAAAGGCCTGGCTACGTATGTATACAGCCAGTTGCCCAATGACTTCGGTACATTCAGCGGTGCCTTGAGAGAATCGGCCACAGACAATGCCGTCTATGTGTGGAGCGACAGCAAGGTACACGACTTCTACAACCATGCCTGGAGCCCGAACAATGCAGTGGACAATATGTGGAGCCAATGCTACGGTGCCATCCGCTCGGCCAACTCGTTCATGGAAAACTATTCGTCTGAAGCACTGGAACGCTTCCAATGGAACGACACCTATGAAGAGGATATAGACAAAGCCAATATGTACCGTGAGGAACTGCGCGTGCTGCGTGCTTTCTTCTTCTTCGAACTGGCCAAACGCTACGGCGACATTCCTCTGCTGACCCGTACCTATACACCGGAAGAAATCAATCGGGTGACCAAGACTCCTTTCGATCAGGTGATTGAATTCATCTGCAACGAATGCGACGATGCTGCCAAAGTATTGCCCGTGAGCCACACCAATTTCTACGGTGAAACAGGCCGTGTGACCAAAGGTACTGCCCTGGCACTGAAATCGCGCGCATTGCTGTATGCCGCCAGCCCGCTGCACAACCCCGGCAACGATAAAGCCAAATGGGAAAAAGCGGCTACCGCCGCTTACGAGCTGATAGCCAAAGGATGGTATTCGCTGCCCAAGATTGATAAAGATCCGCTGTATGATGCCAACGGAGGTAATGAAGTGCTGAAATCGTCTCAGCTAATCTTTGAACGCAGAAATACGGCCAACAACGATTTTGAGAAAAACAACCTGCCCATCAGCTACGAACTGGGCAAGACGGGCAATGTGCCTACACAGAATCTGGTGGATGCCTTCCAAATGAAAGATGGAAAAGACTTTGACTGGAACTCAGGAAAAGACCCGTATGCCAACAGAGACCCCCGCTTCTACCGCACCATCCTCTGCAACGGAGATACATGGATGAAACAAACCATCGAATCGTATGAGGGTGGAAAAGACGGCGAAGGTGTGGAAGGTGCCACCAAGACCGGCTATTACCTGAAGAAGTATATGAACGAAACGGTATCGCTGGACCCTTCTAAACCGGTAAAAAAAGAGCATCACTACATCCTGTTCCGCTACGCAGAAGTATTGTTGAATTATGCGGAAGCCATGGCTGAATGGAAAGACGAGGCTTACACCGATAACGAACATCCGCTGTCGGCTACAGCAGCCTTGAATCAGGTAAGAACGGCTGCCAATATGCCCGGTATCACCACCACCGGTGATGCGTTCAAAGAAAGTGTACGCCGTGAACGCCGCGTAGAGTTGGCTTTCGAAGACCATCGTTTTTGGGATATCCGCCGCTGGAAAATCGGTGAACAGACTCAAAACATTTATCGCACCAAGATTACCAAACAATCGGACGGTAGCTTTAAGTACGAAAAGGTATTGCTGGAAAAAAGACCTTGGGAAGATAAGATGTATCTCTATCCCATCCTCTTGTCTGAACAGATTCTGAACAGCAACCTGGGACAGAACCCCGGTTGGTAATCATACGGAAACTGACAGCAAGGCATTGCCCGAAACAAGCATCTGCCCCCCAGCGGATGTTTGTTCCGGGCTTTGTTTTTCTATAAGAAATTTCACTGCTAAAAAGAAAAAATTATTGTATATTTCAACATTAGTAGATACTTTTGCTTTTGTACCAAAAAAAAGTTTTATGCATACACCTAGCCACACAAGAGAAGATTTATTGAAAAAAATTCAAGCATCCAAAAAGAAAAAACAAGAAAGAATAACAGAGATGGAAAAACGTCTGAAAGAAATCTACAAAGAAAAAACCGGGAAAGAGCCCCAAAACATCTACTCTCTGTGAAATCGTAAAACCTAAGATTAAGGGATTTTTCAAATGCGAATCCCTATAAATTTATTGATTTCTATCACTTGACATTTGCCATAACAGCTAATATATTTATCTTTGCTGATTATCTAACCCTATATCACAACATCTGAAATAACTATGCGCATCAAACGTTATTTACTGTCACTTTGCCTGGGAGGTGTACTGCAAACAGTAACTGCACAAGTATCACCCCAGTTCTTCGGATTTGAAGAACGGGTTCCTGCCCAATTTAAAAGTTCTGAAAAGAAAAGTCTGAAACTATCTTCTACCTATTATAAAGAGGGGTTGAAAAGTCTGGAATGGAAATACAAACCGGGCAGCAGCCTCCACATCGCTTTAGACGCTCCGCTGACGCTGGATGAAAAAGCACAGAACAACAGCGGTATCTATCTGTGGATTTACAACGAACAGCCTCTGCAAGACTCTCTGCGCTTTGAATTTCTGACACCCGAAGGCCAGGTATCCTATCACTTCGGCTTCCGGCTGGTTTCTTCCGGATGGAGGGCTTGCTGGATAGGCTTCAAACACATGCAGGGTGAGAAGAAACAACCGACCTTGGGCAGCATCCGGGTGGTGGCTCCCAACCGGAACGGACGTGTCTTTCTGGACCGGCTCACTTTTCCGATAAAAAAGGTAAACGACCGTACCACACCCGACTATCAGATGCCTACAAACAATTCCTTATCGTATCGCGACTTATGGCACTGGTGCCGGGTATGGGAATGGGAACAGTATGAATACGACCTGCCGCTGCCAACCCTGACACCTGCTCAGGAACAAGAACTGATCTTCGTGGAAAAACAACTTTCCAGCCTGCTAAAAGAGCAAGCTGCCAATCCTAAAGACATCAAGAAAGCCTACAATACCTTTAAAAAGGCCAACATACAACCGTCGGAACAGGGATTTACCGGTGCCCCGATAGTGGCTCCCGATGAGTTGAACCGCAAGAAAGGGGAAATGTCATGGAACGACCTGGAAGCCATGTTCTGCGGATTTGCGCAAGATGCCTACTACAACCGCTCTCCGGAAGCCATGAAGAATTACTTCACTGTGTGGAACTATGCCATCGATCAGGGATTTGCCTGGGGAAGCGGCATGGGAACCAACCACCATTACGGATATCAGGTGAGAAAAATCTACACTACAGCCTGGCTGATGCGCGATGCCATCTGGCTGAATCCGGCAAGAGACAAGATTATCGGCGCACTGACGTTCTGGTCGGCCCTGCAGGAAACACGCAAGCCGTATCAATATGGCCGCGATGAGCTATTGGACAGTTGGCATACCCTGCTGATGGCCAAAACTGTTTCTGCGCTGCTGCAACCCAACATGAACGAACGCTCCAGAGCCTTGAAAGGACTCTCGCGCTGGATTTCCACTTCACTGAATTATACGCCGGGCACCATCGGCGGCATCAAAGTAGACGGAACTACCTTCCACCACGGAGGATTCTATCCGGCCTATACCACCGGTGTATTGGCCATGATTGGGCAGTTTATCTACCTGACCAACGGCACTTCGTATGCCTTGACACCCCGGGCACGCTACGCCCTGCGTTCTGCTTTCCTGGCTATGCGCAATTACTCCAACAAATATGAATGGGGCACAGGAATCGGCGGACGTCACCCGTTTGGCGGCACCATGAGAGAGGAAGACATCACCGCCTTTGCTTTCCTGGCACTGTCGGGCGACTTCTCGGGCAAAGGACGCGCATTCGACCATGAGCTGGCAGCCGACTATCTGCGCCTCTGCAAAGAAGAAACACCGCTGGCACGCTACTTCAAGGAACAGGGCATACAGCCGGCGGCTGCTCCCGAAGGATTCTTTGTCTACAACTACGGCTCGGCTGGTATCTTCCGCCGCAACAACTGGATGGTGACGCTGAAAGGATATACCACCGATGTGTGGGGAAGCGAAATCTATGTGAAAGATAACCGCTACGGACGCTATCAGAGCTATGGATCGGCACAGATAATGGGACAGCCCTCGCGCAAAGCCAGCGGCTATCAGGTAGACGGATGGGACTGGAACCGACTGCCGGGCACCACTACCATTCACCTGCCGTTCGAATTGCTCGACGCCCCCTATTCTACTACCATGGCCCATTCTGTCGAGAATTTTTCGGGCAGCTCTACGCTGGACGGGAAAGACGGTATGTTTGCCATGAAGCTGATGGAGCGGGACATGAAGAACTTTACCAAAGACTTCGTGGCGCGCAAATCGGTGTTCTGCTTTGATAACCGTATGATATGCCTCGGCAGCGGCATCAGCAACAGCAATGCTGATTATCCCACGGAAACCACCTTGTTCCAAAGCCTATTTCTGGCTGACAAACGCCCCATCTATGTAGAAGGACAACTGCAAAACCAACTGGGCCTGCAACAACAGTTGCAAGCTACGGCCGAAAAGCCGATACACCTGCAAGATGGCTATAAGAATCACTATTTCGTGAAGCAAGGAGAAGTAAACGTACAGATTGCCACCCAGCAATCGCTGCATGAAAAGACCCGGAAACCCACGCAGGGCGATTTCTCTTCTGCCTGGATTAACCACGGCAAAGCCCCGCAGAACGCTTCTTATGAATATATGGTATGGATTCAGCCCACTGAGGAACAGTTGAAACAGAAGGCACAAGATACGTATGAGGTGATTCAATGTAATCAGCAGGCACATATCGTGGCCGACAAAGAAAGCGGCACCACAGCCTATGCCGTATTCGAAGCGATGGAACCGGCTCATTCTGAATACTTGCTCGCTCTTCCTGCCGAAACCATGGTGATGCACCGCACAACAGGAAAAGAAGTGCAGTTCAGTGTATGCGACCCCAACCTGAACATCAGTGAAAAGACATATACCACCAAAGAACCCAGTCGCGTCATCGAAAAACAGATAACCCTGAAGGGCCTGTGGAAGATACAGAAAGCTAACAATAAGGTAAGTCTGACCAATCAGGAAGGCAATACGATACTTAGCATCCGCTGCCAACATGGCCAGCCGGTGGTGTTCAGCCTGGAAAAATCATAACTTACTACGATAGATAATATGACATTCAACGCATACCCCATTCATTTTGCCCCACTGCAGGGATATACAGATGCCGTATATCGGCAGGCTCATGCACGCTTTTTTGGAGGCGTAGAGTATTATTATACCCCCTTTGCACGAGTAGAGCATGGGGAAGTGCGCCCGAAAGATCTTCGCGACATTGAGCCCGAAAACAACCGGTGTCTGAAACTCATTCCGCAGCTCATCGCCCCCAACCCGGAAAAACTCATACAGATTATGGATGCTTTTCTGGCCAAAGGGTATCAGCAGGTAGATATCAATCTGGGATGTCCCTTTCCAATGCTGGCCAAAAGGCACAACGGTTCGGGCATCTTGCCTTACCCGGAAGAAGTAAAAACACTGCTGTCTACAGCCATTGAGACATATCCCACCGTACGGTTTTCCGTAAAAATGCGATTGGGATGGGAAAGAAACGAGGAAGCGTTGGCTTTACTCCCCTTCCTGAATGAATTACCCTTGTCGCACCTGATTCTGCATCCCCGAATCGGTAAACAGCAATATAAAGGAGAGGTAGACTTAGAAGCATTTGAAACATTTTATACAGCATGCCGACATCCCCTCTTCTATAATGGCGATGTGCTTACTGTAGAAGATATAAATCGGATGATCGAGCGCTTTCCCAAGTTGGCCGGCATTATGATAGGCAGAGGATTATTAGCCAATCCTGCCCTTGCTTTGGAGTTTCAGCAAGGGAAGACTCTTTCCAAAGCAGAAATGGCCGAACGAATTGAGTCTCTGCATCAAGATGTGTTTTCACACTATGGAAACCGGCTGCAAGGAGGCGATTTACAACTGCTGGGCAAGATGAAAGGGTTCTGGGAATATCTGCTTCCCTATGCAGACCGGAAAGCCAAAAAAGCCATCCATAAAGCCAACCGATTGGATACCTATCAGACGGCTGTTCAAACTTTGATTCGAGCGTTGAAACGATGAATAAAAAAAAGCCGATGACTGGAAAAGAGTCATCGGCTTTTTTTAGAAACTGTTTAAATACTATTCCTGCTTTTACTGAGAGTTATTTTTGAGAATTGTTCTGCTGAGGAATAATCCCGGGAATCAAATGCACTTCCGGACGGATTTGCGCCACGTGGTGCAGCTTCATCCATTCCTGCAGCAACTGGCGGTGTTCCAGAATCTGCTGCTGATATTTCTTCTCAATGGCCAGATTGCGCATCTCTCCCCGATCGTTTTCCATATCGAAGAACTGCTCGCGGTAAGCCCCTTTATCATAGAGTACGTATTTATAACGAGGGGTACGCACCATCCAGCCACGCGTCTGTTTTCCTTTGTCAAACATCGTCTCTGTCACCACAAACGGCTGATGAACTGCCTCTGCATTACCCTGTTCTGCCAATGTCTTGAATGATACTCCGTAGCGGTGGGCCGGCAGGTCAATGCCTGCCCATTCACAAACCGATGCAAAGAAATCCACCCCGGCATTCACCAGTTGCGGCAGTTCCCGCCCTGCATTTTTCTTGCCGGGCAAAGACACGATAAACGGCACATTCACCACCTCTTCGTACAGGGCCGACTTCTGATTCCAGCGATGCGCCCCCATACCGTCGCCATGATCGCTGGCAAAAATCACCACCGTATTCTTCCAGAGATTCTGCCTGTCCAAAGCATCTACTATCTTTCCTATCTCGGCATCCACTTTCTCCACCAGTCGGAAATAGGCACTGCGATAGCGTCTCCATTGGTCGGGTGTAAAATTACGGGTAGGATAAGCCGAATAGTTCAGACTTTGCTCATAATCCAGCACATCGGCATCATAGGGATTCTTGGCGAAATTAGGCGGCAATCCCGGCCATTCGTCTTGCGGCAACTCTGCCAATTCGGCAAAAGGCAAGTTCTGGCTGCGGGCATATTCACAGATATTGTGCGGATTATCGAAACTGGCCACCAGAAAGAAGGGCTTCCGGTGCGACCGGTTCAGAAAATCCACACAAGCCTCTGCCAATCCGTTATCGTTGTGCGGATGCAGGGTATGGAAGCCAAATTCACCGTCGGGCATGGAAGCCGTATGCACGTGCCATTTGCCGGCATAGGCACACTCATAGCCTGCCTGCTGCATCAGCGTACCCAGCGTTTGCGTGCGCACCGAATCGGGCATAGGAATATTATTCTTGGCCAAACCTATCTCGTGCGAGGTATAGCCCGTAAACATGGAAGCACGCGAAGGTCCGCTCAGTGGTGCCGAACAATACGCATTACGAAACAAGATACCGGCTGCTGCCAAGCGATCCATATTGGGGGTATGCACATCGGTATTCCCCATGCAACTCATGGCCGTAGCCGTCTGCTGGTCGGTAAGAATATACAAGATATTGGGCCGCTGCTGAGCGACTCCCGCACAAGCGGGAGCCAATGCAGCCAATGCCAGAAAAGTATTTTTCAATGTCATAATCATTTTACTTTTCTCAGTTCCACATCAAAGCTGGCAGCATCCTTACAAAGGAAGCGCAAGACAGTCTGCTTCTTGTCTGCCGAAATAACTTGACAAAGCGGAGTTCCCTCTACCTGCCAGTTTCCTTTCAAGGTAACAGTTACAGGAATTTCACCGCTGGGATTGTTAATCCAAGGACGAGAATAGATACTGCGCTCGATGCGCTTGCCGTTCTCGTCGAAAGCCTCGTCACTCGGTCCGCGATAGAGGGCCAGGTCGGGTTGGGCTACGGTCAGCAGCACTTTGTCTTTCTGCTCCTGAATCATCACCAGACACGAAGTATCGGCCTTCTGCAACAAGCCGGCGGGCAATGCCTGCGGAGTTTCAAACAATACATAAGAAGTAATCCGAGCGGCCGGACAACTTACAATGTGTGCCTGCTTGTCTTGCTGCAACACTTTATAAGCCGGTTTCTTGGCAAACTGCTTCAATGCCGCTTCATCGGTACGCGGCAATACGGCATATTCATACGAAGCGCCCTTAGGAGCCTTGCCATGCTGGAACGTCAGCGATACCCAGTTGCCCTTCGTAGGCTTAGTGCTGCGTTCGCCAATGGTTACTTGCGGGAAGTTCTTTTCAAAACGCACATTCTTCATGCCCTGTTTCGGAATGAAATAGCCCACCCCGTTCGGGTCGAGGAAAGTCTGTCCGTTGCTTTGGAAATCTTCCCAGTATTTCAATTTATCCGCATCGGTAGCCGCCAATTGGAAAACAGCTGTTTCCGTAGGATAATCAGCATTCTGGTTCTCAATATCCGAACCCAGGCATACAATCGTACCGTCGAAGAAGTGGTACGACTTACGGGCACGGTGCGTACCGTTATACTTATCATGCTCGTGCAGCTTCATACCAAAGTTACCGTTGGTCTTGGCCTGCGACAAACCACCTGCAAAAGCCTCGTCGGAATAAAGCATTTCTTCCATTCCAGAGAATTTATCCACATTCATTACCCGGGCACGCAGTTGCTCGAAAGGCAGATGAATGAAAGTAGCTCCCGGAATGCGGTTCCAGTCGAATCCGGCTTCCTGCCAGCCGCTGGTCTTGAATGTTACCATTTCGTCAGGTTTACCCGTAAGAATCTGCATACTGCCGTGAGCCAGGTAGCGACCGTAGAAATTGGCCGGCAAATAATGCTCGGCAGCCCAGAGATAACGGGAATGTCCGCGAACCACAGCTGCCCAGTTGTCGCGACGCTGCACCGATACACAACCATATCCCAAGGCCAGATTGCCCTGCGGATTCTCTTCCGCGCGGATACCTTGAGCCTCGAACAACTGTTTCATCTTCATTTCTTCCTTTACCGAAGACTTGGGCATATAATCGGGTGCATCCTTATCGGGAGCCTGCGTATACGAAATCAGTCGCAGGTAAGCAGCAGCCAGTTCGGCATCTACGCTTTGCTTCCCGTCGGGCGTACCCGCCATAGCCAATACCGCATATTGCATGGGAATCAGTTTTCCCTTTCCATTGGGATGACGTCCCGACATAGAAAGCGGCCATTGTTGCAGATTACAATAGAAACGCATAGTCATCAGTACCCGCTTCACCGTTTCATGTGCCAGTTCCGATACCTTGAACTGCGTACCGCTCAGCAGATAAATCATGTTCGTGGCACCATCCAGTCCGCCCACGGCATACGCCGGATAATTGTTGCGGTGATGGAAGGCCCCTCCGTCTTTCTTAAAGGCTCCTGCCAATCCGTCGGCCGGACGGCAACCATAATCTATCCAGCGCGAGAACGAACGCAGGTACTGCAATTTCTCCGGTGTATCTTCCATCATCAGAATGCTGGCAATGCGTCCTTGCGTCTGCGTATTGAAAGAGTCCATATCGATACCGTTCACCGTAGGCTTGGGATATACTTCATTCGTAATGGCATACCAGCGCAGCGTGCGTTCAGCCTCTTCCAGGCGTCCTGCCTCGCGCAACACATCCTTCATCAGGAAATAAGATACATACAATCCGCGCAAGCTATACCCATAGTGATGGATATTTCCCCAGCAACTGCCATACGTCACTCCCTGGTCGGTAATGTGGTCGTACATGGCCATGAACATCTGTTTCAGTTCCTCCTTATCGGCCGGCTTCTGCGCATTGCGATAAGCGGTGGCTATGCGGCGCATCAGGTCGAAATACTCCTTCATCTCCACGCCCAGCTTGGTAAACATATCCTTGTCCCAATTCGGAATCATGCGCTCGTAGGCTTCTGCCTGGCGCACCATGAATACAGGCACCCCGCTCACCTTGCCGTTCTTATACGTAATCTGATAGAAACCATACTTCTTCCGCAAGGTGTTCAGTTCCTTTTCGGTGAGTTTCGAGGGGGTATAGAGCATATCCACGAAACGTTTTTCTATCCGGTGCATTTCGGCCTTCTTCTGTTCGGTCATCGCTTCCAGCGGAATCTCCGGTTTCCACAACGAATGTTCATAAATCACCAGCCAATGGTTTTGCGTACCCTTGTTCACGAACGGCACCTGCACATCGGCTGTCTGCTGACGGGCGTCCACCTTGCTGCCCGTCACCACGTGGTCGAAGTACAGCTTGCCTTTCACATCGGGAGCCACGATACGCAGTTCGTTCATCCCCTCTTCCGGCGTGCCCTGCATATCGCGTTCGTAGCACACCCAGGCTCCCCGCCATCCGGTAAAATTGATACCGAAGGGAAAGGACGTACACCGCTTGCCATCCTTGTAAAACTGAAACTCTATCTGCTTGTCTTGCGCTTCTTCGTTGTACACCCACACGATAAATGCCGAAAGATACAAATCCTTTCCGGTGGGGTCCTTATACTCAAACTTCAAATCGCGCTTCATGGTAAGCACTGCTCCCGGCTCGAAAGTCCAGCTCAAACTCTGCTTGCCGTCCTTATAATGTTCGTCACTGATGCCCAATTGCGAAGCAGAAGCTTCCATATAGGCAGGAGCCTGCGGTTCCTCGAAAGAGAGCAGACGCTCGTTCTTCACAATCTGAGCCGCCACACCGGCCGACCACAAAGAGCCAAGGAGCAAACCTGCTCCTACTTTCCATTTCAAAAAATCCATCATCTTTTCTATTTAAGGTTTTTATTTAAATTCATACCAGACAGTCGTACCTGCAAGGCATAACTATACCTATACAAAGTAAACCATCTTTTAGGAAATAGAAAGGCATAAATCGTACAGAAGAAGTACAAAAACAACAAGCAATGCTCAAAACTACCAAAGTAATCCGTATTTTTGCAAAAACGTTTTGATACCATGGTACTAAGTTATATCTGGGTGGCGTTCTTCGTCATCGCATTTCTTACAGCGTCTTTCCGCCTGCTCTTTGGGGGCGATACCGCCATTTTCACCGAACTGGTCAACGCCACTTTCAGTTCCTCCAAGAATGCCTTCGAAATCTCTTTAGGGCTGACGGGGGTACTGGCACTGTGGCTGGGCATTCTGAAAATCGGCGAACAAAGCGGCATGATTCAAGCGTTGAGCCGCTGGCTGAGCCCCTTGTTCTGCCGCCTCTTTCCCGACATACCGAAAGGACATCCGGCCCTGGGAAGCATCTTCATGAATCTGTCGGCCAATATGCTGGGGCTGGACAATGCCGCCACTCCCATGGGGCTGAAAGCCATGAAGGAACTGCAAGAGCTGAATCCGCAGAAAGATACGGCCACTAATCCGATGATTATGTTTCTGGTGATGAATACGTCGGGACTGATTCTGATTCCGGTGAGCATCATGGTGTACCGGGCACAGATGGGGGCGGCCCAGCCCACAGACATCTTTATCCCCACGCTGCTTACCACCACTATCTCCACACTGGTAGGGGTTACGGTGGTGAGCTGGTCGCAAGGCATCCGCCTGCTTTGCCGTCCGGTGCTCATCCTGCTGGGCGGCATTGCCCTGTGCTTCTCTTCGCTGATAGGACTGTCCACCCAGGTAAGCAAAGAGGCCATGGGCACCTACTCTACGCTGGCAGCCAACATCATCCTGTTCAGCATCATCTTGGTGTTCATCCTATGGGGAGTAAAAAAACGCATCAATGTGTACGATGCCTTTGTGGAAGGTGCCAAAGAAGGCTTTGCCACCGCCGTGCGTATCATCCCCTACCTGGTGGCGTTTCTGGTAGGCATTGCCGTATTCCGCACATCGGGAGCCATGGATGGGGTGGTCAACGGCATCGGCTGGCTGGTCGGCCTGCTGGGAGTAGATACCAGTTTTGTGGGAGCCTTGCCCACCGCCCTGATGAAATCGCTCAGCGGCAGCGGCGCCAACGGACTGATGATAGACACCATGAAAGAATACGGGGCAGATTCGCTGGTGGGGCGCATGAGTTGCGTGGCCCGCGGGGCCTCCGATACCACCTTCTATATCCTGGCCGTATACTTTGGCAGCGTGGGCATCACCCGCACCCGCAACGCCGTGACCTGCGGACTGCTGGCCGACCTTTCGGGCATCATCGCTGCCATCTTCATCAGCTATTTGTTTTTCTATGAATAAACCAAAACTTTACATACAATGATTAGTTACCAGACCGACGGCGTGGATATGCCCGCCATCAAGAAACGTGAGACTACGGAATGGATTAAGGCTGTAGCAGCCACTTATGGAAAACGTGTAGGAGAGATAGCCTATATCTTCTGCTCGGACAAGAAGATTCTGGAGGTGAACCGCCAGTATCTGCAACATGATTACTACACCGACATCATCACCTTTGACTATTGCGAGGGAAACCGCCTCAGCGGCGACCTATTTATCAGCCTGGATACCGTGCGCACCAATGCCGAACAGTTTGCCGGCAACGATTACGAGCGCGAACTGCACCGCGTCATCATCCACGGCATCCTGCACCTTTGCGGCATCAACGACAAAGGCCCCGGCGAACGCGAAATCATGGAAGAAGCCGAAAACAAGGCATTGGAAATGCGGAAAGCTATCCCCTAAGTTCTTTATTGCCTATTTCCAAATCCGGAGAAGCTGAGATAAAACTATAAACGGCACTGCTGCTTATACAAACGACACCGCCGTTTATACAAACGGCAGTGCTGTTTATACAAACGGCGACGGCGTTTATAGTTCTCACTTAGCTTCTCCGGATTTTTATATTTGAAAAATCGGTTTATTCAATTACATTTGCACACAATAAGTAAACAAAAGCTATGAAATCACTACTATATATTGCATTATTCTTTCTTTTTATTCTTGCGTCGTGCTCCAGACACGATGCATTCAGCCCTACGCTTACCTCCATTGATTCATTGATGGAAAGCAGACCGGACAGTGCGCTGAAACTTATCGAATCTATAAATCCTCAACAAATTAATACGATGCCAGATTATGCCTATTATATTCTTCTGTTGACACAGGCTCGCGATAAAAATTTCATCATTCAGAAAGATGATTCACTCATACAGACAGCCATTAAATATTTCAACAAACGGCACAATACAGCCTTACAAGCCAGAGCCTATTATTTATTAGGAAGTGTCTATAGAGATATGAAAGAACCGGTACATGCTGTGGAAAACTACAGCAAGGCAATCATGTATGCCCGGCAATCTAATAATCATGTATTACTGGGGAGGGCTTACAACCAATTGGGATTCATGTATTACCTTCAGTCTTGGTATACGAAAGCAGATTCCATTTATAAAAATGTAGAAGCAATAGGACGTATGCTAAACGATTCCAACCTGTATGCAGAAGCTATATATGCAGGGAAAAATACAAATCAGTTATGGGAAGCCTTGACTATAAATACACGTTGGCTGAGTTTTTTGCCAATATCAATGTGTTGCATGCATGGAATGAACTGCCTTACCAAAGGCAGCTGAACTTTGCCGACAGTTATCTGATGTATTCCTATAAATACGCGCCCGTGTCTTCCAAATCATGGCTGGTGCTGGGAAATGCCAGCAAGGGTTTGGATTTTTTGAAAGGCTTTGTGGCGCTAAACGCCAATTATTCACTGTCGGACATGGCACTCATTACAGAAGGACAAGCGGTGGATTACCGGATTTCCGCCGGAAATATGGCTCTGGAGGTCAGCGGACAGCCCTGTAATTGGATGGACTGGATGTACAAAGTCAGCTATGGTTTTTCTCGTTTGGAAAGCGAAATATCAGGAAACGAGAGTCTGGACAATTGGCTGCATACCACAGACTTGAACTTCTGGCCTGTCAAGAATCTCTTTTTCACACTTTCCGGCGAATACTACCGGAATGAAATCACTGAAAACAATTATAAAGATACATGGATGCTGGATGCCAAACTGACCTACGGCTGGAAAGACTTTGAGATATATGTACAGACTACTAATTTGCTGAATAAAAAGGAGTATGGTTATAATATACATAATGAACTGACCTCTGTACAGTGTATGCAACGCATCAGGGGACGAGAATTCCTGATTGGATTTTGCTGGAAGAAAGGAGGATAAAAAGATATATCTGTCTATACTACCAATAAATAACCCCTCTCTCCTGCTCTTCTCCTAACCACCTCATATCCACACTCCGAGTGGTAGGACTCGGAGTGGATATGAAGTGGAAACAGAGCAAATCTTAACGCTTCTTGGCATTCTTCTTACGGGCAGAGAGGCAGTTCATCATCTTCTTTTCCCGCTGATAGATCTGCTTGATTTGTTTCTGCGTCAGGAACTGGCTGTATTCTTTGTAATACTTTTCCCGGATGTCGAGAATCTTACGGCTGTGAGCAAAGCGGTCTTGAAGTTCTTTCCCGATTTCTTCTTCCGTAGCCGAAGCTAAAGGTTTCTTACGTTCCTTGCCATACTGCGGACGCAATGCCCAAATCTCTTTCTGATAGCGACAGAATGTCTCTACAAAACGCCGGGTGGCGGCCTCGTCCAAACCCAAGTCTACAGCCATGTGTTTGGCCTGCACCTGAGCCAGTTCTTCACGGGGCATGTTCGGTCGCTTGCAGTTGGGTGCCTGTACACACGATTGGGCACGATTCTTGCCTGGGGGCACGGACGGTTACAGTTCTGCGCCTGCACGTTTACACTCAATGCCATCAGCAGGGCCAAGCCCAGCATCATACTGAAAATACTTCTCTTTTTCATACTTCTGTTACATTAAAGGGTTATTTTAATCATTCATAAACAAGTCGTCTTGGTAGACGGAAAGCATATATGCCTGGTCGTCTGTACTAAGACCGGCAAACGCCTGTTCCACTTCGTTGATGGAGTCTTGCTGACGCTCGTGCAGTTGTATTCCACCCAGCCAGACCAAGGCTATCGTGGCAGCCACAGCTGCTATGGAACGAATCCAGACAGTCAGTCTGCGCGTATGCCGGGCGGTTTCGCCCTTTTCCGGCAGCGACTGTTGCTGCACTTCATGCAGAACGTTGTTCTCCAATTGCTCGAAGAATCCATCGGGAACGCTATAAGGCATCCGCTTCCCTACTTTATCCAAATTAAAATCCTGCTTCATATTCTTTCAATCATGCGAATTCATATACTCTATTATCTTCTCTTTGGCCAGGTGATAATTCATCTTGGCTCCTGCAACGGTAGACTCTGTGATGGCCGCTATTTCATCGTACCCCAACTCATCGTAATAGCGCAGGTTGAAAGTGGCCTGCTGCTTGGGAGCCAGGGAACGGATGGCCTGCTGCAACCGAACAGCTTCCAAATCGGTATAGTCGAAGTATTCATCGGCTGCCAGTGAATCCACCTGTACGGCGGCTCCCTCCAGAGAGATTTGCTCCTGCTGCCGGCGTTCCAACAGCCGGAGTGCTTCATGCGTGGCTATGCGGTAGATCCAGGCCGACAAGGAGTACTGCCCTTCACACTGTTCCCAATGACGAAACACACGGACAAACGTTTCCTGTGCCACATCCTGTGCATCGGCATGCGATACCACCAACCGACGAATATGCCAATAGATGGGTTCCTTATAGGCAGCCATCAGCAGCCGGAACCCTTGCTCGGGCGAATGCTTCAAAGCATGAACTATCTCCTTATCGTGGACTGCCATTGCTGATATGTTTTAGTAAATCGTTTCATAACTATCCTACTGTATTTCTTTCTTTATTGCTGTGTAGAACGCCTTTTGAAGGGGCGCTCTGTATATAAGACCCGCAAAAAACAGGAAAGTAAAGCGGACAAAGCTGATTTTTTCTATTTTTTTTGTAAGCATTTTGATATTCGCCTACTTTTCAGCAAGATACGGAAAAACGTTTTAAAATTCAAAGCCGGCCCGACCAACGGGGCGAAATACGCCATTCTGAAGAATTAGAAAATAAGGAATCGAGCAACTATTCTAAACACACCATCTCAGAACCACAACTTTTTTCGTAAATTTGCACCCATAAAAATAATCTGAACGAATGGAGTTTAAATACGACGTGATTGTAATCGGCGCAGGACATGCCGGTTGCGAAGCTGCGGCAGCAGCGGCCAATCTTGGTTCGAAGACGTGTCTCATCACCATGGACATGAACAAGATTGCCCAAATGAGTTGCAACCCTGCCATTGGAGGAATTGCCAAAGGACAGATTGTACGCGAAATCGATGCCTTGGGTGGTTATACCGGACTGGTGACCGACAGCACGGCCATCCAGTTTAGAATTCTGAACCGCTCGAAAGGACCGGCCATGTGGAGCCCACGGGCACAATGCGACCGGGCCAAGTTTATCTGGGCCTGGAGAGAGATTCTGGAAAATATCCCCAACCTGCATATCTGGCAAGATACCGTGTGCGAAGCCATCGTAGAAGACGGTGAGGTGAAGGGGGTAAAAACGGTATGGGGCGTAACGTTCCATGCCAAGTGCGTAATCCTGACTGCGGGCACTTTCCTGAACGGACTGATGCACGTGGGAAAAACCATGCTGCCCGGCGGACGCATGGCAGAACCGGCATCGTATCAATTGACCGAATCCATCGCCCGGCACGGCATTACCTACGGACGCATGAAGACCGGAACACCGGTGAGAATAGACGGACGAAGCGTGCATTATGAGGAGATGGAAATACAGGAAGGAGAAAATGATTTCCATAAATTCTCGTTCATGAACACGGGGGTGCGGCACCTGAAACAGTTGCCCTGCTGGACGTGCTTCACCAACGCAGAAGCGCATGAGATTCTGCGCAACGGACTGGCCGATTCTCCCCTTTTCAACGGACAAATTCAAAGCATCGGTCCCCGTTATTGCCCCAGCATAGAAACCAAAATCGTGACCTTCCCGGATAAAGAACAACATCAGTTATTTCTGGAACCGGAAGGAGAAACCACCCAGGAACTTTATCTGAACGGCTTCTCTTCTTCACTGCCAATGGACATCCAGTTGGAGGCTCTGAAGAAGATTCCGGCCTTCAGAGATTTGGTGGTGTACCGACCGGGCTATGCCATTGAGTACGATTACTTCGACCCTACCCAACTGAAACATACGTTGGAAACGAAGAAAATCAAGAATCTGTTCTTTGCCGGACAGGTGAACGGAACCACCGGCTACGAAGAAGCTGCCGGACAGGGTATCATAGCGGGTATCAATGCGCACATCAATTGCCACGGTGGAGAGCCCTTTACCCTGGCACGCGACGAGGCTTATATCGGCGTACTCATCGACGACCTGGTGACCAAAGGTGTGGATGAGCCCTACCGTATGTTTACCTCGCGCGCCGAATACCGCATCCTGCTCCGCATGGATGATGCGGATATGCGACTGACCGAAAAATCCTGGAAGCTGGGATTGGCCAAGAACGACCGGTATGAGCTGCTGAAAAGAAAGCGGGAATCTATCGAATCCATCGTAAACTTTGCCCGTACTTTCTCCATGAAACCGGCTCTCATCAATCCGGTGTTGGAATCACTGGGTACTACTCCGCTGCGTCAAGGATGCAAATTGGTAGATCTGATTAACCGCCCGCAAATCACCATCGGCAACATGGCTGAACATGTAAGCGCCTTCAAACGGGAGCTGGATAAGGTTACCGAGAGAAAAGAGGAAATCATGGAAGCTGCCGAGATTCTAATCAAATATGAAGGCTACATCGGACGCGAGCGAATCATAGCAGATAAGCTGGCTCGTCTGGAAAGTATCAAAATCAAAGGAAAGTTTGATTATGCCAACCTCCAGTCTCTGTCTACCGAAGCCCGACAGAAACTGGTAAAGATAGACCCGGAAACCATTGCTCAAGCCAGCCGAATACCAGGTGTGTCGCCCAGCGACATCAACGTGTTGCTGGTGCTATGCGGCCGATAAAACCGGGCCGTTCCACGTGAAACAAATGATTCAACAAATAAACAAAAGATATTGATTATGAGCAAAGAAACACTCGCAAAAAACATTCGGGAAATACCCGATTTCCCCATTCCAGGTATTCTGTTTTATGATGTCACCACCTTGTTCAAAGACCCCGCAGCACTACAAGAATTATCGGATACGCTGTACGAGATGTACAAGGACAAGGGCATTACCAAGGTAGTGGGCATCGAATCGAGAGGATTCATCATGGGGCCTATCCTTGCCACCAGATTGGGAGCAGGCTTTGTGCCCATCCGCAAGCCGGGCAAGCTGCCTGCCGAAACCATCGAAGAAAGCTATGATAAAGAGTACGGAAAGGATACCGTTCAGATGCACAAAGATGCCATCAACGAAGATGATGTAATCTTGCTGCACGACGACCTGCTGGCTACAGGAGGCACCATGAAAGCAGCCTGTAATCTGGTGAAGCAAATGAACCCGAAAAAGGTGATGGCAAACTTCATCATCGAACTGAAAGAACTGCAAGGAAGAAAACTGTTCGACGAAGACATAGAAGTAGAAACAGTACTGTCGCTCTAAAAGGGACGATAAACAGGTACCATACTCCCTAACGGACAAGTGCCGTCTCTACCGAACCGGACGCAGATTATGCGGATGATGCAAGGAGGAAAACATCCTCCAACACACGATTAAACCGCGTAATCTGCGTCTTAATCATTTCAATCGTACTGCCATGATAGAAGAACTCAGAACAAACGATTACCTGAAAAACATTGTGCTCAACCTGCCCGACGGGCCGGGAATCTACCAGTACCTGAATACCGAGGGTACCATTATCTACGTGGGGAAAGCCAAGAACCTGAAGAAGCGGGTGTCGTCTTACTTCAATAGAGAACACGAGCCGGGAAAGACGCGGGTGCTGGTCAGCAAAATAGCCGACATTCGCTACATCGTGGTGAACAGCGAGGAGGATGCGCTGCTGCTGGAGAATAATCTCATCAAGAAGTACAAGCCGCGCTACAATGTGCTGCTGAAGGATGACAAAACGTATCCTTCCATCTGTGTGCAAAACGAGTATTTCCCCCGGGTGTTCAAGACGCGAAAGGTGATTCGCAACGGGTCGGTATACTATGGACCGTATAGCCACCTTCCTTCGATGAATGCGGTATTGCAACTGATAAAGCAACTGTATCCGCTACGCACCTGCAAGTTGAATCTGACGCCCGAAAACATCCGTGCGGGCAAATTCAAGGTGTGTCTGGAATACCACATCAAGAATTGTGCAGCGCCGTGCGTAGGCAAGCAGAGCCTGGAAGAGTATCAGAAGAACATCGATGAAATCAAAGAGATTCTGAAGGGAAACTTGAAAGAAGTGGAACAAATGCTGCTGACACAAATGCAGGATTTGGCCGAAGAAATGCGCTTTGAAGAGGCACAGAAGATAAAGGAAAAGTATGTGCTGCTGGAAAACTACCGTGCGAAATCGGAAGTGGTAAGCAACGTGCTACACAACATTGATGTGTTTTCCATCGAAGAAGATACCGAGGAAAACAGTGCTTTCATCAATTACCTGCACATCACAAACGGTGCCATCAACCAGGCTTTCACATTTGAATATAAAAAGCGGCTGAATGAAAGCAAAGAGGAGTTGCTGGCATTGGGCATCGCTGAAATGCGTGAACGATACCAGAGTCTGTCGCGCGAAATCATCGTACCCTTTGAGCCCGATATTGAGCTGAAGAATGTCACCTTTACCATTCCGGTCAAAGGGGATAAAAAGAAACTTCTGGAGCTGTCGTTACTCAATGTGAAGCAATACAAGTTGGATCGTTTGAAACAAACAGATAAGCTGAACCCTGAACAGCGAAGCATGCGTCTGCTGAAAGAAATACAGCAATTGCTTCACCTGGATTCGCCGCCCATACGGATAGAATGCTTCGACAACTCTAACATTCAAGGAGCGGATGCGGTGGCCGGATGCGTGGTCTTTGTCAACGGAAAGCCCTCGAAAAAAGACTACCGGAAATACCTCATCAAGACGGTGGAAGGACCGGATGATTATGCCTCGATGAAAGAAGTGGTACGACGGCGTTATCAGCGGGCCATAGAAGAGAGCACCCCCCTGCCCGACCTCTTGATTACCGACGGTGGAAAGGGACAAATGAGCGCCGTAAAAGAAGTGCTGGAGGAACTGCAACTGACCATTCCCATAGCGGGTCTGGCAAAGGACAACAAACACCGCACATCGGAACTGCTCTACGGATTTCCACCACAAACAGTGGGCTTGAAGCAAAACACTCCCTTGTTTCAACTGCTGACTCAGATTCAAGACGAAGTACACCGGTATGCCATCACCTTCCACCGCGATAAACGAAGCAAAAGGCAAACGGGCTCTGAACTGGATGCCATCGCAGGTATAGGCGAGAAGACCAAACAAGCCTTACTCAAGGAATTCAAAAGTGTGAAGCGCATCCGTGAGGCTTCGGTCGAAGACGTAAGCAGGATAGTGGGAAAGGCGAAAGGTAAAATCATTGAGGAATATTTCAAGAAGAAAACAA
>Peterbilt_p2__coassemble_1445_pt1 | contig 12268 bp, 10 predicted proteins | sample Peterbilt_p2__metabat2_high_PE_032 | metagenome-assembled genome bin Peterbilt_p2
CCTTATGTATTTTTGATTGATGGCGTAAAAAGTAGCCTATAAAGGCTCCAATAGCCATTATAAGAATGAAAGTAAACATGTAAAATGAATTTTAATTGTATAAATAAACGGTTTGTATATCTCTGCTATACAGTTTGTTATGGAATATTTGTAAAGTTAAACGAACGGATGGACCAAATAATTTTCATACTATACTTTCAGTTTATAACATTAAGCCTATTGAAAAACGCTGCAAAATTAGAATGTTTATCTCATTTCTGCAAGAGTTGGGATATTTAAAACTATTTAAAATCGATTTTCCCCCTTTTAGAGGTGTTTCTAGCCGTATTTGGCAGTATTTTTAGTTGGATGCTTGGTTATGAATCGTAAGTATAAAGGTTTTTAATGTGGGGTAAATAGCGTATTATTTATCTATTTTGCAAAGATTATCCATGTATTTTTATATAGTGGTTTTAAATTGATAGCATTTTATTTGTTGTTTAAAATAATTGGAGGAGAAAGGTTCGGATTGGTTTGTTTGCTTTATCTTTGTAGGTATTGAATCGATAATCTATTATTTTAAAGCAAATCTATTATGAAACATTTGAAATTCTATCTTTGGCTCAGCTTGCTGTTTGTTTGTGTTTTTTCGTTGTGGGGACAGAAAAGAGTATCTGTATTGGGAGATTCTTATTCTACCTTTGGCGGTTATGTGTCGCCGGCTACTAATCTGTGCTGGTATAACGGTACCGATGGCAGGAAAGATAAGAAAAATGATGTGAAGCAAGTAGAAGAAACCTGGTGGCACCAGTTGATAGCACAAAAGGGGTATGTGCTAGAGCGAAACAATTCCTATTCTGGCTCTACGGTCTGTTGCACGGGTTATCGGAAGCAGGACTATTCCGACCGGGCCTTCATTACCCGCATTTGTAACTTAGGCTGTCCGGATATAATTCTGGTGTTTGGGGGGACCAATGACTGCTGGGCACGCTCGCCTATTGGAGAATACCGCTATGCCGATTGGGATAAGGCATGCCTCTATACCTTCCGTCCGGCCTTCGCCTATTTGCTGCATCACTTGAAGGAACTGTATCCGGATGCGCGCATCTGCAACATCACCAATTCCGAACTGTCGGAGGCTGTAACCTCTTCCATGGCAGAGATTTGTCGGCACTATGGAGTGCAGAATGTATTGTTGCACGATATAGATAAGCAAGAAGGGCATCCTTCTATCCGTGGCATGCAGGCCATTTGCGAACAGGTGTCCCAGGCCCTGGATGCCGCCGAATAGTCTTAAACTGGCAGTTTAGGCAAACAGAGCCCGGAAGGCTTCTTCCACCTTTCTCACCGGAATCAGTTCGATGTTCAGTTTGCGGGTGTTGATGCCTTGCAGGTTATATTTAGGCAGGATAAACTGTTTGAATCCCAGCTTTTCGGCTTCCCCTATGCGTTGCTCTATGCGGTTCACCGGGCGTATTTCGCCCGAAAGCCCCACTTCGCCTGCCATGCACACCAACGGTTCGATGGCTGTATCCATGTTGCTGCTCAGGATGGCACTGATTACGGCCAGGTCTATGGCCGGGTCGTTCACCCGCAGGCCGCCGGCAATGTTTAGGAACACGTCTTTCTGCGCCAGTTTGAATCCTACTCTTTTCTCCAGTACGGCCAGCAGCATGTTCATGCGCCGGGTGTCGAATCCGGTAGCCGAGCGTTGTGGATTGCCATATACGGCACTGCTCACCAGGGCCTGTGTCTCTATTAGAAACGGGCGTATGCCTTCAATAGCCGAAGCGATGGCCACCCCGCTCATTCCTTCGTGTTCCTGGCTAAGCAGCAGTTCCGAGGGATTGCTCACTTGGCGCAGTCCGTCCTGTCTCATCTCATAGATACCCAGTTCGGCAGTGCTTCCAAAGCGGTTTTTGATGCTGCGCAAGATGCGGTACATATAGTGCTGGTCGCCTTCAAATTGTAGCACGGTGTCCACAATGTGTTCCAGTATCTTGGGGCCTGCTATGCTGCCTTCCTTGTTGATATGTCCGATAAGGATGACCGACGTGTGGCTTTCTTTGGCAAAGCGCAGGATGGAGGCGGCACATTCTCTGATTTGGCCGATGCTGCCCGGCGAAGAGTCGAGGGTCTCGGTCGAGATGGTCTGTATGGAGTCTATGATTACCAGTTCCGGCTGCGTATTCTTGATGTGTACGTAGATTTGTTCCAGCGACGTTTCGCATACGATGAGGCAATTGCCGGGTTGTTGGGTAAGGCGGTCGGCACGCAGTTTCAGTTGTCTGGCACTCTCCTCTCCCGAAATGTAGAGTATGCGCCTTTCCGGCATATGCAGAATGGTCTGCAACACCAGGGTAGATTTTCCGATACCCGGTTCTCCGCCTATCAGCACCAGCGAGCCGGGTACCAGTCCGCCGCCCAGCACACGGTTCAGTTCTGCGTCGTGCATATCGATGCGTGGCTCGTCGCCCGCCTCTATCTCGCTCAGGGGCAACGGCTTTGATTTTAGCCTTTCCATGCCCGATACCGGCCGTTTGCCTACGGGCTCCTTACGCATTACTTCTTCCACATAACTGTTCCATGCTCCACAAGCCGGACATTTGCCTACCCATTTTGGCGATTCCTGTCCGCAATTACTGCACACATATACGGTTTTCTCTTTAGCCATCTTCTTTTTCTTTTAGTACTCAAAGGTACGGTTTTTGGCAGATATGACCAAGTTTTTTGTGGTTGCAGACGAAGACTTTTCAGGGGGTCTTCACCGGTACTCCGCCCGAACAGCACCGTAACTTCCCCGGAGATTCTCCGGGTAGAGGTACTTGGGACTGGAGATGTTACGGAGCAGTTCGGGTTCAGTTCCCTTTCAGAGGCGGAGAGGGTGGGGTGAGGTTGAGGATGAGGTTTTTTATTATGCCACCGTAATTTCTCCCGCAATGGATTCGGTCATCCGTTTGCGCACTTCTTCGGGGGAATAGTTCTGTCCCAACAGGAACATCAACTTGGTTACGGCCGATTCGGTGGTGCTGTCGTACCCGCAGATTACACCCGCCTGCATCAGTTGGTAGCCGGTGTCGTAGCGTTTCATTTCTACGGTGCCGGCGTTGCACTGGGTCACGTTCACCAAGATGATGCCGCGTCGGTGGGCTTCGTGCAGGCATTGCAGAAACCATTCCTTGCGCATGGCGTTGCCCGAACCGTAGGTTTCCAGTACCACGGCTTTCAGTCCGGAAATGGTGAGCAGGGAGTTTACTACATTTTTCTGGATGCCCGGAAAAAGTTTCAATACGGCGATGTTGGTGTCCATCTCATAGTGGGGGCGAAGGGTATCACAGTCGGCATAGGTGTGAATCTGCACATTATTATATTTAATGTGGATACCTGCCGAGGCCAGGATAGGATAATTATAGGAACGGAAAGCGTTGAAGTCTTCCGCATTGATTTTTGTGGTGCGGTTGCCCCGCATCAGATGGTTTTCGAAAAAGATACATACTTCCGGTACCATGGGATGACCGTCGCAATGGCGGGCAGTGGCTATCTCGATACTGGTCAGCAGATTTTCTTTCCCATCGGTGCGCAGTACGCCGATGGGTAGCTGAGAACCTGTCAGGATAACGGGTTTGTTCAGTCCCTCCAGCATAAAGCTTAGTGCCGAGGCGGTATAAGCCATGGTATCGGTACCGTGCAGGATGACGAATCCGGTGTACTCCTCATAGAACCGGCTGATGATTTCTACCAGTTTGGCCCATACACCGGGGTTCATGTCGGATGAATCGATGGGTGGGGCAAATTGGTAGGTGTCAATACGGAAATCAAAATTTTGCAATTCGGGAATGTGTTTTTGAAGTTGCTCCAGATTGAAATTTTCCAGTGCACCAGTTTTCGGATTTTCCATCATGCCGATGGTTCCTCCGGTATAAATTAGCAAAACGGAAGTATCTTTGGGATTCATAAGCTTATTTATTTCAACTGTTATCTGCAAAGATAGTGATATATCTTTAAAATGCTAGCAATATGATAGGAAAGTGCCTCTGCTTTTTCTGCCAGGTATCAGGGAATGGATGGGGAGTGTTTTGGAGGTATTGGGCATAATTCTGTAATTTTTAGCATGGAATTATATTTTTATCACAAAAATATCGTAAAATGTGATAGATTGTATCTTTTAATTCTTACTTTTGCAACACTCATCAGAATTTAAAGAACGAGAGACTATGAACAGATACTATTTGCATACCATGACGATTATGGGGACCATGACCCTTAGGGGTTAGGGGATAGTATTTGTGTTTCTACGTGTTACACTGTTTTTTCAGCATTTTTTTATTTTTTCAAAGTAGTCGGGGCATTCAGAAGAGGTATAAATTATCCTCATGAATGCTGATTCATCATATTAAAATTCTAATTACGATAATGAAAGTAATGAAGTTCGGTGGAACATCCGTAGGTTCCCCCAGTAGTATTTTAAAGGTAAAAAGCATTGTAGAGGCTGTTAGTGAGCCGGTCATTATAGTTGTGTCTGCCTTGGGTGGCATTACTGACAAGTTAATCAAGGCTTCCAAGATGGCAGCGGCAGGCGATGCGTCTTATGAAAAAGATTTTCGCGAGATAGTATATCGTCATGTAGAGATGGTAAAGGAGGTGATTCCGGAGGGTGAAGCACAGGTACGCATTCAGCGTCAGGTAGGTGATTTGCTGAACGAATTGAAAGATATCTTCCAGGGTATCTATCTGATAAAGGATTTGTCGCAAAAGACTTCGGATACTATTGTGAGCTACGGTGAACGATTATCTTCCATTATTGCTGCCGAACTTACCGGTGCGGTGTGGATGGATTCCAGAAACTTTATCAAAACGGAAAAGAAGCATTCGAAGCACGTGCTGGATACGGAACTGACCAATCGGTTAGTGCGAGAGGCTTTTACAGAGATGCCGCATAGAGTATTGGTGCCTGGATTTATTTCTACCGATAAGATGACAGGGGATGTAACCAACTTGGGTAGGGGAGGTTCTGATTATACGGCTGCGGTACTGGCTGCTGCACTCGGTGCAGAGGCTTTGGAAATCTGGACCGATGTGGATGGTTTTATGACGGCCGATCCGCGTGTTATTTCTACCGCTTATACCATCAACGAACTGAGTTATGTAGAAGCTACCGAACTTTGTAATTTTGGTGCCAAGGTGGTGTATCCGCCTACCATTTACCCGGTGTGTCATAAGAATATTCCTATTTTTATCAAGAATACATTTAATCCCGAAGGCATAGGCACGGTGATTCGCCAACAAGTGTCCGATCCTCAGTGTAAGGCCATCAAGGGTATTTCTTCTATCAACGATACCAGTCTGATTACCGTGCAGGGATTAGGTATGGTGGGTGTGATTGGGGTGAACTATCGCATCTTTAAGGCATTGGCCAAGAATGGTATCAGTGTGTTTCTGGTGTCTCAGGCTTCTTCTGAAAACTCTACTTCTATCGGTGTGCGCAATGCAGATGCCGACTTGGCATGTGAGGTGTTGAATGAGGAGTTTGCCAAAGAGATAGAAATGGGTGAGATTTCTCCTATTCTGGCGGAAAAAGATTTGGCTACGGTGGCCATTGTGGGCGAGAATATGAAGCATACACCGGGCATTGCCGGTAAATTGTTTGGCACATTGGGGCGGAATGGTATTAATGTGATAGCTTGTGCGCAGGGAGCTTCGGAGACAAATATTTCTTTTGTAATAGAGGAGAAGTCATTGCGTAAGTCATTGAATGTGATTCATGATTCTTTCTTTTTATCAGAGTATCAGGTGCTTAACTTGTTTATTTGTGGCATTGGTACGGTGGGAGGCAGCCTGATAGAGCAAATCTACAGTCAGCGGCAGAAACTGATGCATGAGAACGGATTGCAGCTGAATGTGGTGGGCATTGCCGATGCCAAGCGGGCTTTGTTCAGTCGTGAGGGCATCGACTTGGCTGATTATCGCAACAAATTGGCTCAGGAAGGTAAAGCCAATTCATTGGAAACATTACGCGATGAGATTATCCGTATGAATATCTTCAATTCAGTGTTTGTGGATTGTACGGCCAGTGCTGCGGTGGCATCGTTGTATAAAGATTTGTTGCTTCATAATGTATCGGTGGTAGCGGCCAACAAGATAGCGGCTTCTTCGGCTTATGAGAATTATCGTGAGTTGAAGCAGATTGCCCGTCAGCGTGGAGTGAAATATTTGTTTGAAACCAATGTAGGGGCAGGTTTGCCGATTATCAATACCATCAATGACCTGATTCACAGTGGCGACAAGATTTTGAAGATAGAAGCGGTGCTGAGTGGTACGCTGAACTTTATATTCAATAAAATCAGTGCCGATGTTCCTTTTAGTAAGACTATCCGCATGGCGCAAGAGCAGCGTTATTCAGAGCCGGACCCGCGTATCGACCTGAGTGGTAAGGACGTTATCCGCAAACTGGTGATTCTGGCTCGTGAGGCGGGTTACCGGTTGGAACAGGAAGAGGTAGAAAAGCATCTCTTTGTGCCGGATGATTTCTTTGAAGGCTCTTTGGACGATTTCTGGCAGAAGATTCCCGCACTGGACGAGGATTTCGAAAAACGGCGGAAGGTGCTGGAAGCCGAAAACAAGCATTGGCGTTTTGTGGCCAAACTGGAGAACGGAAAGGCTTCGGTAGGCTTGCAAGAGGTGGGTATGAACCATCCGTTCTATGGTTTGGAGGGAAGTAACAACATCATTCTGCTTACTTCGGAGCGGTATAATGAATATCCTATGATGATTCAAGGTTATGGAGCGGGTGCCAGTGTTACGGCTGCCGGGGTGTTTGCTGATATCATGAGCATTGCGAATGTGTAATTTCTAAAGAGTCTAAGAGATGAAGCATATTATTGTATTGGGAGATGGCATGGCCGATTGGGCTGTGAAGGAGTTGGACAACCGTACGCTGTTGCAGGCTGCCCGGACTCCTAATATGGATAAATTGGCGCGAATGGGACGTACCGGTAGATTGATAACGGTGGCCGATGGTTTTCATCCGGGCAGTGAAGTGGCTAATATGTCGGTCTTGGGATATGATTTGCCCACGGTGTATGAGGGCGCGGACCGCTGGAGGCTGCTAGTATCGGGGTAGACTTGAAGCCGGGCGAGATGGCCATGCGTTGCAATATCATCTGTATAGAAGGAGATATTTTGAAGAATCATTCTGCCGGACATATCACTACGGCAGAAGCGGATGAGTTGGTGAAGTATTTGCAGCAGGAGTTGGGCGATGAGCGTGTGCGCTTCTATACAGGGGTGCAGTATCGGCATTTGCTGGTGATTAAAGGGGGCGATAAGCGGATTGTATGCACGCCGCCGCACGATGTGCCTTTAAAACCATACCGACCGTTGCTGGTGAAACCTGAACCGGGTACCGAGCATATTGCAGTGCCGGAAGAAGGAGCGGAACTGACTCCGCAGCAGACTGCCGATTTGCTGAATGATTTGATAGCTCGCTCGCAAGAGTTGCTGCAGCAACATCCGGTTAACCAAAAGCGAATGAGCGAAGGTAAAGACCCGGCCAACAGCATCTGGCCTTGGAGTCCGGGCTATCGTCCGCAGATGAGGCCGCTTTCCGAACGGTTTCCGCAGATAAAAAAAGGAAATGTGATTTCGGCTGTTGATTTGATTAATGGAATAGGCTATTATGCAGGTCTGCATCGATTACAGGTAGAAGGAGCTACCGGATTGTATGATACGAATTATGAGAATAAAGTATCAGCCGCTTTGGAAGCTTTGAAAACGGATGATTTTGTATACCTGCATGTAGAGGCCAGTGATGAGGCTGGGCATGAGGGTAACGTGGATTTAAAGATGCAGACCATTGAGAATCTGGACAAACGGATGGTGGGACCTCTTTATGAGGCGGTGAAAGATTGGGAAGAGCCGGTGGCCATAGCCGTGTTGCCCGATCATCCTACTCCCTGCCAGCTGCGTACGCATACAGCCGAGCCGGTACCTTTTTTAATATGGTATCCGGGTATTCAGCCCGATGAGGTGCAGACGTTTGATGAAGTAGCTGTATGCCAAGGTGCTTATGGCTTGATGAAAGAGGATGAGTTTATCCGTGAATTTATGAAAGAATACTGAACTACTAATACTTAGCAACATGAAATACTATAGTACCAACAAGCAGGCGTCGGAAGTTACGCTGGAAGAAGCGGTAGTCAAGGGATTGGCAGCCGATAAAGGGCTATTTATGCCATTTATCATCAAACCTTTGCCTGCGTCTTTTTTTGAAGAGATAGATAGACTGAGTTTTCAGGAGATAGCTTATCGGGTGGCAGACGCCTTCTTTGGCGAGGATGTGCCGGCCGATACCTTGAAACAGATTGTGTATGATACCCTGAACTTTGATGTGCCGTTGGTCAAGGTCAGCGAACAGATTTATTCACTGGAACTTTTTCACGGACCTACGTTGGCTTTCAAGGATGTAGGAGGCCGTTTCATGGCCCGCTTGTTGGGGTATTTTATCCGAAAGGAAGGGAAGAAGCAGGTAAATGTGCTGGTGGCTACGTCGGGCGATACGGGCAGTGCGGTGGCTAATGGCTTTTTGGGAGTGGAAGGTATCCATGTATATGTGCTGTATCCCAAGGGAAAGGTCAGCGAGATTCAGGAAAAGCAGTTCACTACTTTGGGGCAGAATATTACGGCTCTGGAAGTAGAGGGTACCTTTGACGATTGTCAGGCTTTGGTGAAAGCGGCTTTCATGGATAGCGAATTGAACAGCCATCTGTTGCTGACCAGTGCCAATTCCATCAATGTGGCGCGTTTTTTGCCGCAGGCTTTCTATTATTTCTATGCATATGCGCAGTTGAAGCGTGCCGGAAAAGCAGACCAGGCAGTGATTTGTGTGCCGAGCGGTAATTTCGGCAATATCACGGCCGGGCTGTTTGGCAAGCGGATGGGATTGCCGGTGAAGCGCTTTATGGCAGCGAATAATCGGAATGATATTTTTTATCAGTATTTAAAGACAGGCATTTACACTCCCCGTCCCAGCATGGCTACTATAGCCAATGCCATGGATGTAGGCAATCCCAGTAATTTTGCACGGGTGCTCGATTTATATGGCGGCAATCATTCGGAGATTTGTGCCGACATCAGTGGGGCTACCTATACCGACGAACAGATAGCAGAAACCATGAAAGAAGTATGGGCCAAAGAACATTATCTGCTCGATCCTCACGGAGCCTGTGGCTACCGGGCCTTGGCCGAGGGCTTGCTGCCGGAAGAAACGGGTATCTTCCTGGAAACGGCTCATCCGGCTAAGTTCAAAGACACGGTAGAATCTATTATCGGTGAATCCATCTGCATACCTGAAAAACTTCAGGCTTTCATGAAGGGCCAGAAGCGGAGTGTTCCGATGAAGAGTAACTTTACTGACTTTAAAGCTTATCTTTTGGAGCGTTAAAGGCAGTAGTTCTGCATAATCAGGTATTCGCCTTCGGCTTCGATGGTAAATGTACTGCCTATACATTCGTTGAGGGTACCTTGCCACCAGTTGCTGAAGTCGTACAACGGATAAGCCAGTCCGCTGCCTTTCAAGTGGCGGGCTGTAAAGTTAAAGATGGATACCTGTTGTCCGGGCTGGCAGGAGAAGGTCTGCGTGTCCCGGCAAGGAATAAAGATTCCATAGTCAGTATACATGCGCACGGTAGCTCCGCTGCGCATGTATTCTATTAATAGGCTGATGTTTCCCAGAGTATGTTCTTCCCGTCTGCCGGTCTAACGTTTCTCCCATGTTTTTCCTCTGTAAGTAGTGGCAAAAGTAGAATTTATGCATGAATATGGCAAATGAATGCAAATGAATGTCGTTTTATTCGTTAAATTTGCAAATTCATTTTATAATCATTTTAAATCTTATATCATTTTTATCGTATGAAATCATTTTTGTTGACAGCAGCTACAGCTGCAGAAGAGGTTACACAGGAAGCGGTAAAGCAGACAGCTGAGGCTTCTGTTGATGGTTTGGATAAACTTCAGATTCTGATGCAGCAATTGATTGATTGGGGGGTTAGTGCAGGTGGACGTATCATAGGTGCTATCCTGATTTTTGTGATTGGTCGTGTTTTGATTTCCTTTATTAAAAAATTGTTGGCCCGTGTATTGGAAAGCAGAAAGATAGATTTGGGGGTACAGACGTTTGTCAAGAGTATGACCAACATCTTGCTGACTATTCTTCTGGCGGTGGCTGTAGTGGGAAAATTGGGGGTAGATACCACTTCTTTTGCAGCTTTGCTGGCATCTGCCGGTGTGGCCGTAGGTATGGCTTTGTCTGGTAATCTTTCTAACTTTGCCGGTGGATTGATTGTTTTGTTGCTGCGTCCATATAAAGTAGGAGACTGGATTGAAAGTCAAGGGGTATCTGGAGCGGTTCGTTCCATTCAGATTTTCCATACGGTGCTTACTACAGCCGATAATAAAGTTATCTATATTCCGAATGGTACTTTGAGTAGCGGTACGGTTATCAACTACAGCCGTGAGGAAACACGCCGGGTAGACTGGACTGTAGGGGTGGAATACGGTGAAAATATGGAAAAGGTGGAAGAGGTAGTACAGAAGATTTTGACTGCCGATAGTCGCATCTTGAAAGATCCCGCACCTTTTATAGCGCTTGGGGCATTAGATGCCAGCAGTGTGAACGTTACTATCCGAGTATGGGTGAAGAATGCTGATTATTGGGGTGTCTTCTTCGATACTCAGAAGAAAATCTATGCTACCTTTAATCAGGAGGGCATCGGTTTCCCGTTCCCGCAGCTGACGATTCATCAGGGTTAAAGGGTCGAAGGATACCTTATTTATATACCAGAATGCCTGCTTGGAACCCTGTGTTCCAGGCAGGTATTCTGCTGTTTCAGGAGGCCTGAATTGATGTAGACTCTTTCTGATGTCTTCCAAACGATGTATTTTGTATTTTTAACAAAAAAGACTTTTTACTCCTTATAAAAGAAAATATTTTTGCTTAAAATATAAGATAGCACCCTATGAAGCCGATATATTTGGAAGAACATTTAGGATGTAGTTTGTATGCTACTGCAGAGAACACAATTTTCAGATTGTTACATTTACCGCAAGGGGCTGTGGCTACCCATTTAGTAAAAAAGCGCTCAGTACTCTCTTTTTTATTAAAAGGTAAGGTGATTATACGGTATGGCATCAACCAACAGATTATATTGGAGGAGGGTCAGTTGTTTTTGTTGCCAGTGAATGTGCAGTACGATTATGAAGCTGTGGAAGATACCGAAGTGCTTCACTGCGTCATTACCGCCAATATGCGTATGTGTACGCGGCATTCCATGAAGCAGTTAAATGAGTATTTGCCTGCCAAGAAGCAAAAGGTGCTTTATTGCCTCGAAGTAGATGAGCGCATCCGCATTTTTATTCACCACCTGGCTGATTGTCTACGTGACGGGCTCAACTACTTGCATTATCAGCAGATGAAGCGCGAAGAGCTCTTCCTGTACTTGCGTGCCGGCTATAGCCGCGAAGAGTTGGCGTTGTTCTTTTACCCTTTGTTGGGTAAAGATATCGATTTTAAGGATTTTGTGTTGGCAAATTATAAGAATGTGCACGATGTGAAGGACTTTGCTGAAATGGCCAACATGAGTGTCAGCACTTTCAGTCGCCGGTTTAAAGAAACCTTTAGTGACACTACGCAGCATTGGCTCATTCAGCGCAAAGCAGAGGAGGTGTTGAATGATATTGTCAAAAGCGATCTTCCTTTTATGGAAATATCCGATAAATATAACTTCTCTTCTCCCTCTTATTTCGTCTCTTTTTGTAAAACTCAATATGGAAAAACTGCAGCAGAGTTAAGAAAAGAGGTAATTGAAGGAAAACCTTAATTTTTTGAAGAATTATCATAATTTAAATTTTTCATAAGTTCTCTACCTTTGCTGCTGTTTGATAGAAAGAACAGCTTAATATGAAAAAACACAGTAAATTATTCTGTCTTTTAGCATTTGCATTTATCTGCTTTTTGCAGGTCAGTGCTCAGGATATCAGCTTGAAAAGCAATACCCTTTATTGGGGTATGTTGGCTCCTAACTTGAGTGTGGAGTTTCCCTTAAATAAACGCTATACAGCAGATTTACAGATGGTCTATAGACCGTGGAGAGGACATATCGACGGCAAACTGCGCTTTTGGTTGGCTCAGCCCGAAGTCCGTTATTGGTTCTGCGAGCCCAGTGAAGGTCACTTTATGGGTGTTCATTTGCATGGCGGACAATATTATCGGAAAAATCACCAACAGGTGTACGAC
>Peterbilt_p2__coassemble_2046_pt1 | contig 9372 bp, 8 predicted proteins | sample Peterbilt_p2__metabat2_high_PE_032 | metagenome-assembled genome bin Peterbilt_p2
TATGAATAGATAATGGCCACGAATCGGGCAATTCCCCATAAGAATAGCATGAAAGTGCCGGAGCCTACCTTGCGCCGACTCCCGTGGTATCTTTCTAATGTAAAGTTGCTGAAACAGAAGGGAGAACGTTTTGTATCTTCTACTCAGATTTCCAAAGAAATCAATATTGATGCATCGCAAATAGCGAAAGATTTGTCTTATGTTCAGATCTCAGGACGAACCAGAGTAGGATATGAGATAGATACTCTGATAGCTGTTTTAGAAGATTTTTTGGGATTTACCAATCTGCATCAAGCTTTCTTGTTTGGTGTAGGTAGTTTGGGAGGTGCCTTGTTGCAGGATTCTGGACTTAGCCATTTCGGTTTAGAGATTGTGGCAGCATTTGATGTAAATCCTACTTTGGTAGGTACTTCACTTAACGGTATTCCTATTTATCATTCCAATGAGTTTGAGGTAAAAATGAAAGAATATGGTGTAAATATTGGTGTATTGACTGTTCCTATTGAGATTGCTCAGCAGATTACTGACAAGATGGTGGCAGGAGGTATTAAGGCAGTTTGGAATTTTACACCTTTCAGAATCCGTGTGCCCGAAGATATTGTGGTGCAAAACACTTCGCTATATGCCCATTTGGCTGTGATGTTCAATCGATTAAATTTTAACGAAGTCAAGTAATGAAAATAATAGCTGTGGGCATGAATTATGCCCTTCATAATCAAGAGTTGGGTTCTATAGAACCTTCTGCTGAACCTGTTATCTTTTTAAAGCCCGATTCAGCAATTTTAAAAGATGGAAAGCCTTTTTTCCTTCCTGAATTTTCGAAGGAGATTCATTATGAAACTGAACTGGTAGTTCGTATTTGTCGTTTGGGTAAACACATTGCTCCTAGATTTGCGCATCGGTATTACGATGCGGTGACTGTGGGTATTGATTTTACTGCCCGTGATTTGCAGCGTAATTTTCGTCAGTCAGGACTTCCGTGGGAACTTTCTAAAGCTTTTGACAATTCAGCAGCCATTGGCCGCTTTGTTTCTTTGGAGGAAGTAGGTGGAGATGTACAACAACTGGATTTTCATTTGGATATCGATGGAATGAAGGTACAACATGGGTATACGGCCGATATGTTGCACCGTGTGGATGATTTGATAGCTTATGTCAGTCAATTCATGACGCTTAAAATAGGTGACTTACTCTTTACGGGCACTCCAGTCGGAGTAGGTGCTGTTAGTGTGGGGCAACATTTAGAGGGCTATTTGGGGCAAGAGAAATTATTGGATTTTCATATAAGGTAATTAATTGGGTGAGGAGATGGTTATGAAGATACGTGTAGGATTTGGTTTCGATGTACATAAACTGGTAGAAGGTAGAGATTTATGGTTGGGTGGTATTCTTTTACCACACGAAAAAGGGCTCTTAGGGCATAGTGATGCTGATGTATTGATTCATGCCATTTGCGATGCTCTTTTGGGGGCTGCCAATATGCGGGATATCGGTTTTCATTTTCCCGATACTGCTGGTGAATTCAAGAATATAGACAGCAAAATCTTATTAGAGAAGACGATTCGCTTGATAGCTACCAAGGGGTATCGTGTGGGAAATATAGATGCTACTATTTGTGCAGAACGGCCTAAGCTGAAGGCACATATCCCAGAGATGCAACGCGTCTTAGCTCAGGTTATGGGGGTAGACGTAGAGGATGTATCGATAAAGGCTACTACTACAGAAAAACTTGGCTTTACCGGTAGAGAGGAAGGTATTTCAGCTTATGCCACTGTATTGATTACAGGATGAATTTTACGTGGCTGAGTTTCGTATATTCCACATTGCCTACCAAATAGTTCTTGGCTATCCGGGCAGAAACTATCTGAATGGTTTCGCCCGTCCTAAAAGCATGTTCTGTGGCTGGTAATTGGCAAGATGCCTGACTGCCAGTCTTGGATTGGATGCGTGCTGTTACCATATTTCCTAAGTTATCTTCTAGTTTTAGCCATTGGCTAACGTAGAATATGGGTTGGCCTTGCTGATATCTGGTCTTGTATGGATTATCTTCCGTGCGTACTTGTAGCACTCTCAAAGTTAGCTTTTCTACCTTCTCTCCCTCTTTTCCCAAGTAGTGGCTGTTTCTAGTCTTGACGCTTTTTCTATGCTGTACGTCGATATGGACACTGTGATAAATGCGGGCAATTTCTTTAAAGCGGTTTTGCTTTGGAATACGTGGTTCAAACTTGTAGGCTATCCAGCTGAGGTAGCCAGGATCTATACGTAGTATTTCATGTAAAAAGTGACCGTGATATTTCCCGAACGATACAAGGTCGCCTCCTCGGCTTTGCATACGTTTGGCATTATATTCTACAATATACATCGGGCGTTTGGAGTAGTAGCATAGTGTACTGGCACTGCGCATGCTTTCATGTATATCATTGGTTAAATCACAAATAAAGAAGATACTTTGGCGTTCGGGAAGCGGAGAATAGACCCAAAGTGAATAGGACGGATGGCCGCTGTATGGCAAAGCAACCAAGTAGGCTCCTTCTTCTTTGAAAGAAGCCCTACCTTGGTTGTATAGACTCAAATTCTGATACAGCTGGTTTTCATCAACTTCTGATAGATGTGGAATCTTGGGATTAGCCATACGTCAGCAAGTTTGGTTTTCCCAAAGATAGTAAATATCGTTGAAAAAAACAACTATTTCAGTTCTCCAGTATAAGTTACTACGCTTTTCGCCGGAATATTCAATGTATATCCTTGCTTTTTGAAAGGAATCTCTCCTTCCTCCCAACGTTTTTCTGCTGTGGTGATGTAGCTCATTAAGTTGTCTTGATTACTTTCTTCTCCTTGTAGTCTTAAGTTACAATTCACGCTTTTGTCGGTTGGGTTTACCAATACTACGACATATTGTTTGTCGTTTCGGAAAGTGGATACAGCCAGTTCTTCGGGCAGTTTATCCGAGGTATACCCAATGCATCGGCTGCCAGCATGAATATAGCGTGTATAATTACCAAAAGTATCATAGCGTTTGGTACTGAAAAAATTGCCCGTTTCCCGGTTCATTACCAGCAGACTTTCATTGGTGGTAGTAGGTTGTGCTCCTAGCCAGTAAATCACTGCACTGACGTGCGCTTCCATCAAATATTGCTGGAACATTTTAGCCCAATACAAGCCATCTTCCATCGATGTATCTAGCGGTGTGATATCGCTAATTTCTGTTACCCACATGGGAATATTCCGTTTTACAGCCTGTTTAAATGGGATAATAGGTGTTTGTCGGAGTTCTGCTGGTAAGGGCATGGTATCGGGTAACACATATCCATGGCCAGCGGCCAAAATACGGGTACTATCCATCGTGGGGTGCTTAGTTAATACTTCGTTTACGAAATCTGCCGAGGATATCATGCTCAATTTATCGAATACCGTGCTCCAGGCTGGGTTTTCACCAAATAGTACTTTTGCTGATACGTTTCTTTTGGCAAAGGTAGGCAGCAGATAGTCATCGATAAAGGTTCCCATTTCATCGGCACTCCACAAGCAGGAGTTCCACGGAGCAGCATAGCCTGGCTCGTTCGACGGAGAGATGGCATAGGTTTCTATGCCGGCTTTTTGGTAAGCCTGGTAGAAATCGGCCAGATAATCGGCATAGGTCTGGTAATGTTCTTTTTTTAATTTACCTTGAGAAGCTGGATAGTTGGAGGTAGCGTGATTACCCTCTTTCATCCAGGCAGGCGGGCTCCAGGTAGAGAAGGCAAAGAGTACATCTGGATATTTTCGATGGACTTCTGCTGTCAGCCAAAATTGTCCCCGGCGCAGCAATTCATTTTTTTCCAGCAGGTTTGCTTGCTGAGCTACTTGCAGACTAGTATCTGATTCGATGGCAAAGTCCCGTAGTTTGGGGCTGGCTGAATAGTGTGGAAAAATCTCTCCCCGTAGGATGTTGAGATGCAGTCCTTCTGGGGCAAACAGTGCATCGAGCAGTTCGTTGCGTTGTGGAAAGACAAAGACATCATCGGCATAATCGGCCTCACTCACCCCGAATCCGTTAATGATTTGATATTCTTGGGTAAAGTCGAGTGTGATGCTAGGTATGTCTGTTTGTTGGGCTACTTGGCAGCCTGCTCCGAGAAGGAGCAGGCTGGTCATAGCCAATAGAATGTTTCGTTTTTGGGTCATAGCTTTTTATATTTTTAGTTAGTCCTTTCTCATTGTTTGTCCCACCAGATGCGCGTGCTCAAATTATCAGGACCTTGTTGATGGTTGGCTTCTTCCACATGACTCTTGTTGATGGTGTATTCATCAATAGCGTAAGTCAGTCGGCGTGGAATTTGTCCATTGTTTTGGTTGCCGGCATAGTTGGTCGGTGTGAGTTTCGGATAGCCGCAACGTCGCCAGTTGGCATAACTTTCATAGCCGTTCATAAAGGTAGTCACCCAATATTCCTTGCCCAGTACTTCCAGTTTCTTTTCCTCTGTGTCGGCTTTGGCAAAGAGGTCTTGTGCCAGATAGGCTTCTACTTGTTCGTTAGAGATGGTTACGCCATAGGCCACTTCCTGTTCTTTCATCGACAGTCGGATGGCTTCTTTATACAGTTCGTTGGCATCACCGTTCACCCATCTGCGTAGCGCTGCTTCAGCTTGCAGTAATTTGCTTTCGCTCGGCATCAACAAGAGGGTGGGGGCATCTTCACGCAAGATAACCTTGGTGTTGAAATTTGAATAGTCGGCCATATTACCCGTAAAGCCAGGGTAGCTGCTAATGGTGTTTTTGTCGTAGCCGTTGGGTAATCCTTTCTGTACACTCGGGTCATCATTTCCATCTTTCAGCGAACAGAACACGCGAATGCGCGGATCGTTGGTGGCTTTCAGATGATTCATGAAGGTCTCGCTGATTTTTACATTGTCTTTTTGGATGTAATTGTCTTTTTGGAAGCGCAGTGTCACTTGGTTCTTGTCGTAATCCCGTCCGCCGGCAATGTGTTTCACGCGGCACATATCTTCGGCTGCACTCATGATGCCGCCTTCGATGGCTGCCTTGGCGGTAGCTTTGGCCAGTTCCGGGTTGATTTTACTCAGACGCATACCGATACGCAACAGCAGCGAGTTACCGAATTTCTTCCACTGGTCGATGTTGCCGTTGTAGAAGAGGTCGCCTTCAATGGCGGGTTTTTCGGCACTCAGCAGGGCGATGCCCGCCTTCACTTGCTCAATCATGTCTTTATAGATGGATTCCTGTGTATCATATTTGGGTTTGTAGATACCTTGTTGGAATCCCATTCCAGCTTCGCTGTAGGGTACGTTACCGTAAAGGTCGGTCATACGCTGAAAGAGGAAAGCCCCCCAAATCTTGGCTACAGCCTGCATGTTTTGGTATTCCGGTTTCAGCGATGCCTGGTATTCCATTTCACGCCAATTCTTGATGGCTGTACTGTAGAAGTCCAGGAAATAAGAAGTAGCCGGTGCTTGCATCATGTAATATTTATCGCCCATGCCGGCTTCAGTACTTTCCTGGGTAGCGGTTTGTTGCACCATCATCATGCAGCAGCCAATCTGCATATTTTTAGCATGTCCATCTACGCTGGTATTCAATTGGGTGTAGGTCAATAGCGGCCCCGGTTTAATAAACGTACTTTCATTGGGGTTGGTATTCTTATCATCAAAGTCGCAGGCGGTCAACATGGCACCCGCAGCGCAAATCAATGTAGTTTTTAGATATCTTGTTAACATAGCTGTTTCGTTTTAAAATTTCACATTCAGGTTAAAACCGATGCTGCGGGTAGCCGGGATACCGTAGGATTCAAATCCTTGTCCGTTGCCGATGTTCAGCATGGCTTCGGGGTCTACCAGAGGCACCTCGTCGTAGATGTTCCACAAGTTACGTCCTACTACCGCCAATGACAGTGAAGACATACCCAGTTTCTTCACCCATTTCTGCGGGAAGGTGTAGCCGAAGGAGAGTTCACGCAGTTTCACAAACGATGCGTCATACACAAATTCTTCAGTGATTCCGGCCATGGCCATGTAGTATTGCATGGCTGGTGCCTTCACGTCGTTCGGGGTCTTGCCGTCGGCTTTCACTCCTTTTCCTATCACTCCGTCTTCACGTCCCGGCAGGGTACGTGCATGACGACCGAATTGGTACATGTGGGCATTGGTCATGGAGAAGATGTCACCGCCAATCTTGGCATCGATCAGGAAGCTGAGGTTGAAGCCCTTGTAGCTGAAACTGTTGCTGAAACCTAAGGTGTAGGGAGCTACCGATTCACCCAGTTTCTTGATACCGCCTTTCATTGGCATACCGTTGGCATCGTACATGATTTCACCTTTGTCATTACGTTTGTAAGATTCACCTTTGATGATACCGTAAGGTTCGCCTACTTCGTGGTAGATGTATGCCGGTCCACAGGGGTCGCTGTCGTGTCCGGTGCGGGCAGTTTCCAGAATAAACTCATCGATTTCATCCGTTATCTTCTTTACTTCACTCTTGTTGTAGGCAAAGTTGAAAGAGGTGTTCCACGTAAAGTCTTTGGTTTTCACCGGAACGGCTGTCAGTAAGAGTTCTATACCGTGGTTATGTACCTTACCGGCATTGATACGTACACCTTGATAACCGGAAGCAGCAGATACACCGGCATCCACAATATCGTCCTTGGTGTTACGTACGTAATAAGTAAAGTCTACACCGATGCGGTTGTTCAGGAAGCGGGCATCCAAGCCGATTTCGTAAGAGGTAGAAGTCAGCGGTTTCAAGTTCAGGTTGGGGATGATGGCCGGACTGATGGAACCGATGGGTTGTCCGTGAATCTTTTCGTTGAAAGCATAAGTCAATCCCAGGTTATAAGGACCTACGGCACCACCAGACTGGGCCCAAGAACCGCGTACTTTCAGGTACGGAATCCATTCCGGTAGCCGGAAGGCTTCGCTGACAATGAAGCCGGCACCGATAGAGGGATAGAAAATGTGGTTGGAGCTGTTCTTGCCTTTATAAGACAGGGCAGAGAACCAGTCGTTACGTCCGGTAAAGGTGAAGTATAGCATGCTCTTGTAAGAGAGTTCCAACTGTCCGAACAATGAGTTGATGTAGCTTTCTGAATGTGTGCTGCTTCCACTGGTCACAGTGCTGTTGCCCATGGCATGAAATCCCGGTTGGATAAAGCCCTGACTGTTGGCACTGGTCTGGTTGTACCAGGTTCCCATGGTATTCCAACCCAAGAAGGCATCCACACTGAACAGGTTGTTGCGGAAGGTATTGGTATAGCCTGCAATGGCTTCTGCATTGAACTCACCGTTGTAGATGGAACTGTTGCTCATGGCACCATCGGTATCAATGGCCGTTCCGTACGGGGTGATGGATTCGCTGCGGCGGTTAATCATGTCGCCACCGAACTTGCCGCGCACGTACCAGTTGGGGGTAAAGTTATACTGTGCTTCGATAGAGCCGATCACACGGTCTTTGCTGTCCTTGTTGCTATGGTTGTAGGCTATGAAATACGGGTTGGCGATATAGGGTTGACCGGTGGGCAGAAATTCCATGCCTTTGTCGTCCACGCATTTTTCCAGCAGCCGTACATCGGTATTGGGTGAAAGCATAAACAGGGTAGCGTTGGCGTTGGAGGGCAAGTCTCCCAGTCCCGGACGGTTCTTGGCACGTTCGCGTACATACATCACATGGGCTTTCAAGGTGAGGTGCTCATCCAGCTTCGATGTTACGTTCAGGGTAAGGTTGTTTCTGAACAACTTTGAGTTGGGCATCAGGTCATGGAAGCGTTGGTCACCGGCTGCCACGCGGAACTGTACTTTTTCTGTACCGCCCGATACGGCTACGTTGTTGGTCAGTGCCCAGGCATTTTCATAGAAATTTTTGAAGTTGTCCTTTCCGGAGGCCACGTACGGACGGCGTACACCATCGAACTGCATCACGTCTTTGCCGTCGAGTTTGCTACCGAACGACAGCATGTTAATCTGGGGAGCCAGTTGTGGAGCAATTTTATCAACCAGCATGGGCAGCATGGATTCGGGCAATCCGCCTTGCTGTATTATCTGCATGGCTTGTCCGTATGCCATCTGTTCGGCATTGGCACCGCTGGAACCTGCTCCGTATTCCCACTGTAAATCGTCGTTCTTGAATACGATGTGTTCGTTGGTATAAGACAGGTTGTATTCCACTTTCACACGACCCACTGCGCCGCGCTTGGTGGTGATAACGATGGCACCGTTGGAAGCGCGCGAACCGTAGAGGGCCGCAGCCGTACCGCCTTTCAGTACCGACATGCTTTCAATGTCTTCACTGTTGATGGACGAGATACCGTCGCCACCGTCGGCGCCGCCCCACATGCCGGTCTGACCGTAGTTGGTGTTGTCCATGGGGATACCGTCGATGACGTACAGCGGTTGGTTGGAACCGTTCAATGAACCGTTACCGCGGATAATGATACGGCTGGAACCCATCACACCGGAAGCCGGTTTCGATACGTTCACACCAGCTACCTTACCAGCCAGTCCTGTAGCCAGGTTGGCTACCTTCACACGGTTCATTTCGTCGCCTTTCACTTCGGTTACCGAGTAGGCCAGCGCTTTCTTTTCCTTACGGATACCCAGCGCAGTTACCACCACTTCATCCACAGCTACATTGCTTTCTGTCAAGGTCACGTTCAGTGCTTTGTTCGGCTTTCGCTTGTACCGACTGGTAGCCGATGTACGAGATGGTCAGCAATTGACCTTCTTCTGCGGGAAGGCTGAAATTGCCGTCTATGTCGGTAATGGTGCCGGTAGAGGTACCTTTCACCTGAATGCTGGCACCGATGATGGCTTCACCGTTTTGGTCGGTCACCTTTCCTTTCACTTGGATAGGTTCACCTTTTGTGCCGTTGTTCTGACTGTTCTCTTTAGAACTCACCAAAATGGTATTTCCTTTGCGTTCAAAGAGCAGGTTAGTTTGCTGGCTCAGGGTGTTCAACATTGTTTTCAGTGTCACCTTCCGCAAATCCAGACTGAGCTGTGGCACTTGGCGTATGGTTTCGTGATCGTAGAAAAATTTCAAATCTGTCTGCTGAGAAATCTGTGTAAAGATTTGCTCGATAGACTGGTTTTTCACTTGCAGGGTAATGTTGTTTTCATTCTGTGCCCAGCTCTTTAGTGATAAAGTTGATAAGCATAGAACTAGTAAAAAAGTCAAAAAAGGATAGGATTGTACGCTCTCCTTTTTAAGAATAGAATTAATATTCATAAATTTGTGAGCTTTAATTATTAGATTTAAGTTTCTTAAAGTAGCGGATACGCTGTCGCATCAACGGCCAAATCGATAGACAGGGTAATCCGTGAGAAGTAAAAGTTTCTCATTTTGAGGAACTTTTATTTTTTAGAGGTTACTTACGTGGATGTATTC
>Peterbilt_p2__coassemble_2274_pt1 | contig 8609 bp, 10 predicted proteins | sample Peterbilt_p2__metabat2_high_PE_032 | metagenome-assembled genome bin Peterbilt_p2
CAATATGTCCGCTACTGTATTTAGCCACGGTGCGCACATCCAACCGCTGCACATGAGGGTCGGCTATCAAGTCTGCAAATTCTTCCACCGGAATCGTGGTGTAACCTGCATCCTTCTCCCGGCATCCACTATGAAAAAAGCATAAGAAAGCCGTCAGCAAGCATATCATCTGTTTCATAACTACTCTATCCTTTATTTAGGTATATATTCAAAATTATACGTCATCACTCCCCCTACTTGGCTGTCGGGTTTCTCGTAAGGCTCGTCAAAGGCTTGGTCGCTGTGCAGGCTGAACTGCACGTTCACCCGTCTCACCCCTTCCGTAACATATTGCCGCAAAGGAACCGACAAGTAAGCACGCTTCTCATAGTCCGTGGCTTCCTCTTGTACGGCATGATACAGCATCAGTTTCACGGCTAGGGTGCCGTCGGGCTGTAGTTCACCCACCTCTTCCTCGATGAAATGCAGCTGATGCTTGCCCGGCTGACTCACCGAAAGCAAGATATTCAAGTAATCATACCCCATCCAGATACTTTGCACAGAAGCCGGAGCTGTATGGATGCCCTCTTCGAATTCTGCCGCAGGCTTAGGCTGCGGAGCAATGGCCTTCATCACAGCATACAGCCGTACGCCTGCCTCTCCTGCGGCATTGAACACCGTCTCATAGTTGCTGACCATACGTACCTTTTCGCCCGCCTCCAGCCGGGTGTGCGAGCGGTCTTCCCATACGGGGCATACCGCACCGTCATCGGCCAGCACGAGTTTCAGAGCACCGTCGGCCCCGGCCGTAGCCGTGAGAAACTCCATCCGCACCGACGGATAGTGATAGTCATCGCCTCCGCAAGCAGCCAGCAACAAGCAGAGACATACACACAAGGCTGTCAGATACCCGCTTCTCATACAGTAGCCTTCAAATAATTCTTCAAGGGATTGGCATACATTTCGAGCAACTTCGTACGCAAGAAAGGTTCATCCTTACCGGGTATGGCAATCTTGGCCAACTGCTGTTGCAGGTAGGCTTCAAAGCGTTGCACATCGGCAGGCGTATAATGCGCTTCGTAGACCGTTGTACCGGCCAGCAAGTCGCTCGCCACGTAGTTATTGGGATACAGGCGATAATTAGAGTGAATTCCTTTATCCATCAGAGCTGCTACTGCTGCAAACAGTTCCGTCTTGGGCATATCCCGATTCAAGGCCTGCAAAGCCTCGTTGATACACGGAGCTACCTGGAAGTGTACCCGGCCCTTGTAGCCAAACAGTCCGGTCTGCATATTCAGCAAATCATCGGCTGTAGTCTTCTTATAATCGGGCACATCGCGCTTCAATTGAAATTCCTGCGCCTTGAGGTAATCGCAGGGATCGTACTCATACGAAATGGCCAACGGCACGATGTTCAATTCCTGCAGACGATCTATCAAGTCGCCTTCTCCGCCCATGGCCAGCATTTTCAGCACACTTTCCTGGGTGCGGTCATTGGAATCCTTGGCACGTCCCTCGCGTTGCGCTATCCAGATAGACTGGTTCTTCTCGGCAATGGTATAATGCATGTAGCGCGACATGCGGGCCGATGACTCCAGCATCTGACGCATGGTCAATGCCCGCTGCACGATAAACGATTTATTGATACGCACCAGCTTCTTAATCCAGGGATAAATCAGCAGATTATCGCCAATGGCTATCTCTACCGTATCCATACCCTGATCTACCAGCAGCACCGAAAGGAATCCGGAATCCAGAATAATATCACGATGATTAGAGATATAGGTATAAGCCTTCCGTTTATCCAGCACACGGTCATGGTCCAAGGTAACCCCCTCGGTAGCTTCCTGCATCAGTTTTCTGAGCAACTGATAACAAAACGTTTTCTGGAAGTCCAGTTTGGTCTTACAAGCACGCATCTGCTGTGCTATCACAGCAAACGGTACGCCAGGCATCACAGCACCTACCACCTGCTGGAAGGCATCGTCAGCGATTAGTTCCTCAAAGATTTGAGGCAATTCACTGTCGTGATACGGACGGATTTCGTCAAATTCTTCTTTCATAGCATAGCGTATTTAATGAAAAGCATTTTCAATGATATCGGTCATCACCTCCTGAATATCCATGCCAGCCGCACGCACCTGCTGCGGGATAAAGCTGGTGCCAGTCATACCCGGCGTGGTATTCACCTCCAGCAGATTGATTTTCTCGCCCTCGGTAATGATATAGTCCACCCGAATAATGCCTTTAGCTCCTAGGATGTCGTAGATGGCCGAAGTAAGTTTCTGCACCCGGTCTGTCAATGCTTCCGAGATGCGGGCCGGCGTAATCTCATCGGATTCACCGTTATATTTGGCTTCATAGTCGAAGTACTCATTGTGCGACACCACTTCGGTGATAGGAAATACCACCGACTTTTCCTTTGTCTTATAGCAGCCGCAGGTCAGTTCCGTGCCGTCCATGAATGCCTCAATCAGCACCTCTTTCGCCTCCTCAAATGCCTTGGCAATGGCCGGCTGTATCTGCTGACGTTCCTTCACCTTGGTCACTCCAAAACTGGAGCCTCCCAGACTAGGCTTGATGAAGCAGGGCAAACCAATCTTTTCCAATATCTCTTCATCGCTGATGGACTGTCCGCTGCGCAAGAGTAAAGAGTCGGCAATGCGTACACCAAAACTTTTCAGATACTGGTTGCAGGCAAACTTATCGTAGGTAAGCGAAGCTGCCAGTACACCGCAGCAGGAATAAGGAATACCCAGCATATCGAGATAACCCTGCAGGCGACCATCCTCGCCCGGAGTGCCATGAATGGTGATATAAACAAAATCGAACGTCACCTTGTTACCGTCCAGCTCGAAGCTGAAATCATTGCGGTCTACCGGCAATTGACGTCCGTCCGGCAGCTGCACGTGCCAGTCCTGCCCATGCATTTCCACGATATAGCGTATGTATTTCTCCTTGTCGATAAAGGAATAAATTCCCTGTGCACTACGCAGGGAAACCTGAAATTCGGAGGTGTCCCCTCCGCCTACAATGGCAATTGTGCGTTTCATTCTAAATCTCTGTTACTGATATAACCTCTCCACTTGTCTATCAGGCGTGCCATATCCTCGGGCATGTCGGAAGTGAAATTCATCTCTTCACCGGTAACCGGATGAACAAAGCCCAGCGTCATGGCGTGCAATGCCTGCCGCGGACAAGTATCGAAGCAGTTGTTTACAAATTGTTTATATTTGGCAAAATGGGTGCCCTTCAGTATTTCGTGGCCACCATAGCGTTCATCGTTGAAAAGGATGTGCCCGATGTGCTTCATGTGTACCCGGATTTGGTGCGTGCGCCCCGTTTCGAGTATACATTCCACCAGCGTGACGTAGCCCAGGCGTTCCAGCACACGGTAGTGCGTCACGGCATGCTTTCCCTGATCGTCGGGCAATACGGCCATCTGCATCCGGTCTTTCGGGTTCCGGCCTATGTTGCCCGTTACGGTGCCTTCGTCCTGCTCCACATTTCCCCACACCAATGCCCGGTAGCGTCGCTTCGTGGTCTTGTGGAAAAACTGGTTGCCCAGGTGTGTCTTGGCATCGGGTGTCTTGGCTATCACCAACAGTCCGGAAGTATCTTTATCGATGCGATGTACCAGCCCCACGTGCGGGTCATTGGCATCATAATTAGGATTATCTTTCAAGTGCCAGGCTATGGCATTGACCAGCGTGCCGTGGTAATTGCCATGTCCGGGATGCACCACCAGTCCGGCAGGCTTGTTCACCACCATCAGGTAATCATCCTCGTAGACGATGTTCAGCGGAATATCCTCCGGTATCACCTCGTTCTCATAACGCGGGCGGTCCATCATCACGGTAATTACATCCAAGGGCTTCACCTTATAACTGCTCTTCACGGCTTTTCCGTTGGCCATTACAAAGCCCGATTCGGCCGCTTTCTGTATGCGGTTACGCGAAGCATTCGTCAGGCGGTCGAACAGATATTTGTCCACCCGCACCATTTCCTGCCCTTTGTCCACCACCACCCGGAAGTGTTCATACAGTTGCGCCTCATCACCGACCGGTTCTATATCATCCAGGTCATCATTATCCAAATCTACCGGTAATTCTTCTATCATATTTCTATCAGCTATCTTATTTAGAACCAAGATTCATCATCGCCAGCGGGCTGTTCGGCACTCTTGCCCTCCAGCGGCAGTTGTTCTTCCAGCGCTACCGAGTCCACCTGCAGGCTGTCTTTACCATTGCCCACCATCAGCGTGAGTGCGGCACCGGTAGGCACTTTTTCGCCCATCTGCAACAAGCGTTCACGGTATTTCACCCCATACACCCAGTCTTTTTCGCCGGGCACGGTATCTATCTTTTCCAGCTTGAAGCCCGATACCAGCAAGCGTGCCTCTGCCTGGCGCAGAGAGCTGTTGTCGGCCACGTCGGGTACCTGACACAAGGGAATGTTCAGCGTATTGATGGTGAGATAAATCACCCGTCCTTCCTTCACCTTCTGCCCTGCCGAGGGGTTATAGTCCAGGATGCTGCCTGCCCGGAGCTCCTTTACGTAGGTGGAATCCACCACGGCGCAAGCCAGTTTCTTGGCGCGAAACACTTCGGCAGCCTCTTTTACATCCATGCCCTTTACATCGGGCACCACTACTGCCTGTCCGTGACGGGTGTAAGCATCCAGTCCGGCCAGCACACCATATATCAGTCCGACTACCACCAGCACCATGGCCAGCAGGTTCAGCCAGAGAACGCTGTTCTTCCGAAGAGAGAAAAATTCTTTAAATGTCATAACGGTTACTATTATTCTCGGCAAATATACAGATTTAAAATGAAAATCGGTGCTACGCACCCTAGAATAGTGCAGAACGAAGCGGTGCAAAACGACCCAGATCCGAGCCGGGTAGCTGAGCAGGCGCTTATAAAAAAAGCTGCTGACAGTCGCCTTTCTGCAAGACTGTCAGCAGCTTTTGATTATACTGCATGGGTGAATTATGCCTTCACACCGTTGTATTCGTCAGAAACAGTCAGTTTCTTTCTACCTTTTGCACGACGTGCAGCCAATACTCTGCGGCCATTTGCTGTAGCCATTCTCTCACGGAAACCGTGTTTGTTCTTTCTCTTTCTGTTAGAGGGTTGAAATGTTCTTTTCATTACTGTATCTTGTTTTATGTTATTATTCTCACGAATTCGGGCTGCAAAAATAGGTACTTTTTTCAAAATAACCAAGCGATAACTCTTTTTCTCTCAAAACTTTTTGTGTTTTTTACCGATTTCCATTACTTTTGCACTCGCAATTTGACGTAAGGCAACTTATTAATAACATCTAAATATATAAAGTCTACAAGTTATGATTAATGCCCAAGACATTAAAATCGGAACTTGCATCCGTATGGACGGCAAGCTTTATTTCTGTATCGACTTCCTGCATGTAAAGCCGGGAAAAGGTAACACTTTTATGCGTACCAAGCTGAAAGACGTGGTAAACGGTTACGTTTTGGAACGTCGTTTCAACATCGGTGAAAAGCTGGAAGACGTACGTGTAGAACGTCGCCCGCACCAATACCTGTACAAGGAAGGTGATGATTATTTGTTTATGAACCAGGAAACATTCGACCAAATTCCTATCGCACACGACTTGATTAACGGTGTGGACTTCCTGCTCGAAGGTATGGTATTGGACGTAGTTTCTGACGCTTCTACCGAAACTGTACTCTATGCAGACATGCCTATCAAGGTGCAGATGAAGGTTACTTATACTGAACCGGGTCTGAAAGGTGATACTGCTACCAACACATTGAAACCTGCTACCGTAGAATCAGGTGCTGAAGTACGTGTGCCTCTCTTCATCAGCGAAGGCGAGACCATCGAAATTGATACACGCGACGGTTCTTACGTGGGTCGTGTAAAGGCATAAGCCCCTTCTGAAAAAGAAATACGTTATTTGGAAAGTCGCTGCTTCATTATGAATGCAGCGACTTTCTTTGTATATGCCCGGCAGAAAGCAGCCGGTTGCATGGACACATGCAACTGCTTGCATGAGGACTTGCAGCCAGCTGCATGGACCGATGCAACCGGCTGCCCATTAACTGAAAGAAACTCTGGCGAATTCCCCTACTCAATGAAGGGGGAAAGGGCTGCTATCCTCACACAAATTTCCCTTTAATTAGTTGCTTTTATAATTTTTTTCCTATCTTCGTAACGATGTTTAAGTAAATCTACTTTTTTCATTCAAGAAAGGAGGCATCATGAAACGAATAGGACAAATCTTTCTGCTGGTATGCGTATTGACGGGAATGCTTTCATGCAAAAGTGTAAAAGATACGCCGAATGCATCTGCCCTGTATACACAGGCCTTGCAGGCCTTGAAAGAACGCTCTTTTGTGATAGAAGCGTATCAGTTCTTCATACCGAAAAAGAAAGGCACAGAAATAAAATACTCCACCGGAAGCAGCCTGTTGCTTACCGACAACATCTGCAAGGTGCAGTATGAGCCTACGGTCTTTCCATCTGAACCTGCAAGACCCCCACGCCACCTGCACGCATCACCAGACCCGGAAGAACGGCGAACAGGAATTCATCTTGAAGATGGACGGAGGGCAGGAATATCTGCGCCACACGTATCTCATTACCTTATATCCGGGAGGAAATGAATGCTTTGTGCGGCAGCAGACGCGCGACGGCAAAGAGGAGCTTACCTTTAAAGGAAGGGTATTCTTCCGAGAAAAGCCCTAAAGCGTAGCAGGGGAGTTTTTTTCCGGCAGAACAGCATGAGAGAATCACCGGAGAAAAGGACAGACTTTTCCGGCCGAATCCTTGCAGATATACAGAAAAATAGCGAATATTGCACACTCATTACACGCTGAAAACTCCATAAAGATGCAATATTCCATCATTATACCTGTATATAACCGTCCGGACGAGGTGGACGAACTGCTGGACAGCCTGGCCCGACAGACTTTGAAGGATTTCGAGGTGCTGGTGATAGAAGACGGCTCTACGCTGACCTGCCGCCCCATCACCGAAAAATACGAAGAAAACCTGAACATCCGCTATTTCTTCAAAGAGAATTCCGGACCGGGGCAGACACGCAACTATGGTGCCGAACGCAGCCGGGGAACGTACCTGATTATCCTGGACTCCGACTGCATCTTGCCGCCGGGTTATCTGGCTGCCGTAACAGAAGAATTGAAGCGCGAACCGGCCGACGCTTTCGGCGGACCCGACCGCGCACACCCCTCGTTTACCGACATACAGAAAGCCATCAATTATTCCATGACTTCGTTTTTCACCACCGGAGGCATCCGCGGCGGCCGGAAGAAGATGGACAAGTTCTATCCGCGCAGCTTCAACATGGGGGTGCGCCGCGAAGTGTATCACGCATTGGGCGGATTCTCCCAGATGCGCTTTGGCGAAGACATCGACTTCAGCATCCGCATCTTCAAGGGCGGCTACCGCTGCAGGCTGTTTCCCGATGCCTGGGTGTATCACAAACGGCGCACCGACCTGAAAAAGTTCTTCAAGCAGGTGCATAACTCCGGCATTGCACGCATCAACCTCTATAAGAAATACCCCGAATCGCTGAAGCTGGTACATTTGCTGCCGGGACTGTTCACGCTGGGCACGGCTGTACTCCTGCTGGGAGCCTTTCTCTGCCCATGGGCCTTACTGCCGCTGGCACTCTACGCTCTGCTGGTATGTATGGACTCTACGTGGCAAAACCAAAGCCTGCGCATAGGCTTAGAGTCGGTAGCTGCCGCCTACATTCAGTTGCTGGGCTACGGCACGGGATTCTGGCGTGCCTGGTGGAAGCGCTGTGTACGGGGGAAAGGCGAATTCGAAGCATTCAAAAAGAATTTCTACAAGTAATGGAAAAGCTGAACATCAATCAATGGGCTGCCGAAGACCGACCGCGGGAAAAGATGATGCAGAAAGGGGCCGAGGCACTGAGCGACGCCGAACTGCTGGCTATCTTGATAGGCTCGGGAAATACCGAGGAAAGTGCCGTATCGCTGATGCAGCGCATAATGAATGCCTGCGGAAATGACTTGAACCAACTGGGCAAATGGGAGATACAGGACTTTTCTAAATACAAGGGGATGGGACCTGCCAAAAGCATCACCATTATGGCTGCTCTGGAGCTGGGAAAACGACGCAAACTGCAAGAGCGGGCCGAACGTACAACCGTACATTCGTCGCAGGATATTTACGAACTGTTTCACCCGCTGCTGTGCGACCTGCCCATAGAGGAATTCTGGATACTGCTGATGAACCATGCCAACAAGGTAATCAGCAAGATACGCATCAGCCAGGGAGGCATTACGCAAACAGCAGCCGACATCCGCTCCATCTTGCGCGAAGCACTGTTGCAGCGGGCCACTATTCTGGCCTTGGTACATAATCACCCTTCCGGAAATACAAAACCCAGCCGAGAAGACCGTAACCTGACCGAAAAAATCTGCCGGGGTGCCAAAATGATGGACATCCATGTAATAGACCACCTCATCATTACCGACAACGGCTATTACAGTTTCAATGATGAAGGCATTCTCTAATCCATAAACCCTGATAACCGTTTACAGCCGTATGAAAAACTTGCCTCAGATACTTTGCTCCACCGCCTTACTGGCC
>Peterbilt_p2__coassemble_2352_pt1 | contig 8367 bp, 8 predicted proteins | sample Peterbilt_p2__metabat2_high_PE_032 | metagenome-assembled genome bin Peterbilt_p2
ATGTCTGCCTTAAAGAAATAGAATACCCCATCTTTGGTTTCCAGTTCGATTTCTTCACGTGAAGAGTCTAAAAAGTCTGTCGACTTGCTGGAACAGGAAAGTCTGACACGTTTTGACAGAAGCAAAAAGAATAAAAACGGGAAAGACGGCAACGAAGGAAATAAAAACAAGAAAAAGAAAAAGAATAACCGACCTGCCGAAGGAGAACAACAAGCGACTGCAAACAGACAACCGAACCCTAAAGGACAGCAACAGCAGGGAGAAGGTAAACGGAAAAGTAATAATAACCGGAATAATCGACCCAAACCACAAAACAACGAACGGAAAGGGAAAGATAAGCCACAGCAGGCCGAAAAGAACAATGCTCAGAATCATGCACAAGAGCCAACTCACTAAGCATAAAGTAAGGTGGAGAACCCCAAATGCACTTATTATCCTGGTGGTATGCCTGCTTCAAGCCTGCCACCAGGAAACACTGTATCATACTTTCTGCAATCTTCCCCCCACGGGATGGGAGCAGAAAGATACAGTCTGTTTCGATGTGGCAACCTGTGATTCTCAAGTAATTTCCTGCCAACTGTATGTAGAAGTACGTAACCGAAGTAATTATCCCTATCAAAACCTGCCACTAGCCATTACCCTGATGGCACCAGACAGTACGATGACCTTCCACGATACCCTGTCGGTTCAGCTAGCCAATGAAGAAAGTAAATGGACAGGCAAAGGATGGGGAGGAATATACCAGAACAGTTTCCCTGTCAGCCGACTATCCCTCGACCAAACCGGTCATTATCACTTCTTCATCACCTACTGCCTGAAGAATGAGCTGGTACCTGGTATTAACGACATCGGTATCCGGCTAGAATGGTTAAACCAACCTCCGGTTTCTACCGGCATCAATCCGCAAGAATATAAAAAGCAAAATGGTGAAGCCCCATAACGATGAACCTCCATAACTGAAGAAAGGCAGCGGAATGCCGATAACAGGTGTAAGCCCCAGCACCATGCCGACATTAATGAACAGATGGAAGAAAAAGATACTCAAAACAGAATATCCATATACACGACCAAACGTTGACTGCTGCCGTTCTGACAAAGCTATAAGGCGCAATATCAACAGCAAGAAAAGCAACAATACAGCTGTAGAACCTATAAAGCCTTCCTCTTCGCCCACCGTACAAAAGATAAAATCAGTATCCTGTTCGGGCACATATTTCAGTTTGGTCTGAGTGCCATTCAAAAAGCCCTTCCCGGTTAATCCGCCAGAACCAATAGCAATCTTTGACTGATTTACATTATATCCCGCACCGGCCAGGTCTTCCTCCATGCCTAGCACCACCTTGATACGAATCTGCTGATGAGGTTCCAGCACTTTGTTGAAAAAATAATCACTGGAGTAGAGAAAACCGATGGACCCCATAGCAAACAAGGCTATCAGCAGATAACTCCAATGACGGTTACTTACCGCCAAAAACAGCAAATATCCCACTGTAGCCGCACAGACTCCCCATAACACCCATACTAAATTAAACGGACTGATGTATTCTGATACCAAAAAGGACACCAGCAAAACCTGTACAGAACCTCCTAAGATAAAGCGCACCGGCTTCCACTGTTGGCGATATACCCTTATCATTCCCGCTGCAAAAAGCAACACCATGCACAGCACAGCAAACTCACCGATAGGAGTAGGTGTATCGGCTATCATACTATCAGCAAAACGTATGCCTACTACAAAATACACCACAGCACAAATACCTGAAAAAAGTACCACCCCAGGCATACCTTCACGATAAAGCATCAGAAAAAATGCCAGATACACCAATGCCGAACCTGTTTCACGCTGAAGGATAATCAATAACATCGGAAAGAGAATAAAAAAGCCCAAAGTCACAGCATTACGCCACGACTTGATGGTAAACCCATAGGCGTTCATGTATTTGGCCAACACCAAAGCAGTGGCAAACTTGGCAAATTCAGCAGGCTGCAGACTCACCGGACCTAAAATCAGCCAAGAACGAGAGCCTTTTGTATCAGGAGCAATAAATATGGTCACGATAAGCAGAAGTATCATTCCGATGTATATCAAGTAGGCAAACATATCATAGAAGGAATCATCAAGCATCAGCAAGACAAAGCCCAATCCGAAAGAACAGATAATCCACATAAACTGCTTGCCTGCACGGGTGGAAAAATCCAGAAAATCGCGGTCACCATAATCGTAACTAGCCCCGCAAATACTGAACCACCCAAATACGATTAACAGCAGATAAATCGTAATCGTCACCCAATCCAATGATTTCCAGATACTGTCTCTTCCCATGATGTTTGTTTCAATTATACCTCTTTATCGTTCTTCGTTGCTATAATATATCACTCTATTGGCAAAATCTTCGGCTATCTTTTCATTATCAGCCGATAGGTGTCCATGCAGATACTGGTCCATCATAAGCGATGCAATAGGCACCGCATACGTAGCTCCAAAGCCACCGTTTTCCACATACACGGCAATGGCAATCTTCGGTTCGTTCATTGGCGCAAAGCCCATAAATACCGAATGGTCCTTACCGTGAGGATTCTGAGCAGTACCCGTTTTTCCACAAGCTTCTACCCCCGGCAACATGGCCCCTACTCTACGGCAAGTACCGCTTCCGGTGCTACCCGTTACGGCAGCCCGCATCCCCTTCACCACGTCTTCATAATGCCGACGCTCGATGGTGGTATAACGAGGAGTACGGTACAAGCTATCTATCTCATGATCCTGAATGCCCTTCACCACGTGCGGCGGAATGAAATGTCCTCGATTAGCAATAGTGGCCGAAAGATTGGCTATCTGAAGCGGAGTAGCCAGAATTTCACCCTGACCGATGGATATACTGATAATGGTCAACCCATTCCATGAACCGCGATAGGCTTTATCATAAGTAGTAGCATTAGGGATATACCCGCGAATTTCGCCCGGCACATCTGTATCCAGCTTATATCCAAAGCCCTGCGACACCATGTAGTCTTTCCACACCGTCAGTGCTTTTTGCGGTGAACCATACTTACGGTCGCCAATCATGCGAAACAATCCCCAACAAAAATAAGAATTGCATGAAGTGGCTATAGCCGGAATCAGTGACAAGGGTGCCCCGTGCGCATGACATCCCACATGAAGACCTCCATAATTAAAGCCATGTGCACAAGGAAACAACGGAGATTCCGTCTGTACGATACCCTCTTGCAAGAAGGTCAGTGCCTGCGTGGTCTTAAACGTAGATCCCGGAGGATAAGCGCCCATAATGGCGCGGTTGAGTAACGGCTTTCTACGGTCTTTCTGTAGCAAACGATGGTTTTTCCCTCGCTGACGGCCAATCATCAGATGAGGATCGAACGAAGGAGAAGATACCATGCAAAGAATTTCACCAGTAGCTGGTTCGATGGCCACAATGGCCCCAATTTTATTTTGCATCAAGCGTTCGCCCAGCAACTGTAAATCAATATCAATACCCAACGTGAGATTCTTTCCGGGCACCGAAGGACGGTCTAGCTGGCCATCCATGTAATGCCCCTGGATGCGTCCATGGGCATCTCTGAGCAATACCTCCACCCCTTTCTCTCCGCGGAGATAAGGTTCATAAGAACGCTCGATACCCTGCTTACCGATATAATCTCCCCGCACATAATAATTATCTTTCTCAATATCACGCTTTGAAACCTCGCCAATATCTCCCAACACATGACCGGCAGAGTTATAACTATACTGACGAATGGTTCGCCGCTGAATGTAAAAGCCAGGAAACTTGAATAGTTTTTCCTGAAACACACCACACTCTTCGGCAGATAGCTGCGTCATAAGCACCTGATGTGTGTACTTCGAATAACCGGGATTCATCCAGCGGTTCTTTACATCCTTCATCCGCTTATCAAACTGCTCACGGGTAATGTTCAGCGCACGACAAAGATCCAGCGTATCGAGCTTTTTCACTTCACGCGGCACAAACGTAATGTCGTAAGCAGGCTGATTGAACACCAATAACTTCCCGTTACGGTCGTAGATGGCACCACGCGAGGGATATTGCGTCTTGTTCAGAAAGGCATTGCTATCGGCATAGCGCTTGTATTCATCGGTGAGAATCTGCAGGTCGAACAAGCGCAAGATATACACCAATACAATAACCACGACCGCCAGGCCGATAACAAACTTCCGCTTCTCTAACGTATAATCCTTCATCAGCGTTTCCTACTTATACCATCCAATGCCATGATACACGCCACCGTGAGCAGTGAACTGGCCATAATTCTCAGCAACAACATTCCCCAGGCAGCCAGTGAGAAAAACTCCACCAGCAGCAAGACACTATGATGCACCAGCACACTGGCCGATACATACTTCAAAAAAGGAGATACCCCCAGGGCACGGATGCCCGGAACGATACTCTCCACCATATCACGCGGCACAAAGAGCCGCAAAAGAGCAGGACGCATAAATGCCAAGAACACCGCCGCAGCGGCATTCATACCCGGAGTATCAGAAAAGACATCCACGGTCAATCCCAGGAAGAAAGCCCACAACATCAACGTATTACGGGGTATGTCCGACTCAAATTTCAGAATCAGATAAATATATAGAAAGGGGGTGGCACATCCGGCAATATGTACATTATTCAAAATCAGCACCTGCAACAAGACCAACCCCACAAACCATCCCAACTTATGTAAATAATTCAATAACATGAATTCAGTTCATTTTAAAAAGCATCCTTACACTTAAATATCTTCCAGCTTTTTCTGCTCTTCTTGGCCGCTCCGCGCAATGACACGCACATTGCTCACCTTGCCGAAATCTGTAGCCAACTTGATTTTCAGCAAATAAGAAAGTCCGTCGTGCGAATCCTGCATATCATCTACCGTACCTACCATGACACCTGCCGGAAACACGGCTGAATAACCGCTCGTCACCACCGTATCTCCCAGATTAAATTCCGCATGGCGCGGCAAATCCTTCAGATAAGCGAAACGCGAATCGCCTCCCTCCCACTTCAGATAGCCGAAATAGTCGCTTCCCACAATCTTGCAACTGATACTCGACTTGCTGTTGAGTAAAGGTAACACCAGTGAATAATGAGCCGACGTTTTATAAACGATGCCCACCACTCCATTGGCATCCACTACCCCCATATCCGGGCGGATTCCTGCTTCTTCGCCAGCATCCAGCGTAATGTAGTTATCGGCCATCATCAGTGAATTCTTGATGACATTTGCCTTGAATATCCGATAATCTCCCGCAGCCATGTGGTCCAGACTATTCAGTTTGATCGAATCTGCCCCTTGGTCGAGCAAGTATTTCTCTAACTGGGCCACCCGCTGTTCCAGCAACATATTACGGTCGAGCAAATCTTCGTTGACCGATTTCAGATGAAAGTATGAAGTAACCGCTCCCGACCATTCATACACCTTGCCTGCCGCACCATTGGCCGAGGTAAAAAATACACTCTGCTGATAATGGTTAAAGCGAAACAATAAAACAAAACTGGTTACCTCTAACAGTAGAAAGAGGAACCAGTAATTATATTTGATGAGAAAATTCAATAAATTCCGCATCTTCACCCAGCGATTATCTCATCAGGAATGAGAAACGGTCCACATTCTTCAACGCTACACCCGTACCTTTGGCCACCGCATGAAGGGGATCTTCGGCTATATGGAAAGGTATATTAATCTTGTCCATCAGTCGTTTGTCCAATCCGCGCAGCAATGCACCACCACCTGCCAGGTAAATACCGTTATGTACAATGTCGGCATACAGTTCGGGAGGAGTATTTTCCAGCGCACTGAGAATGGCTGTTTCAATCTTAGAAATGGATTTCTCCAGACAGTGAGCTATTTCCTGATAGCACACAGGGACTTCCATCGGCAATGCAGTGATACGGTTCGGGCCATGTACGATGTAATCCTCAGGAGCATCCTCACCCAAGTCGGTAAGTACCGAACCTACGTGTATCTTAATACGCTCGGCCATACGCTCGCTGACCTTCACGTTATGCTGACGACTCATATACTCACGTATATCAGCCGTGAGGTCGTCTCCGGCCACACGAATGGAATTGTTGGTCACAATGCCACCCAACGAAATCACAGCAATTTCAGTAGAACCGCCACCTATATCCACAATCATGTTTCCCTCAGGAGCCTCTACATCGATTCCCACACCAATGGCTGCCGCCATGGGTTCAAAGATGAGGTAGACATCGCGTCCACCAGCATGTTCAGCCGAGTCGCGCACAGCACGAAGTTCCACTTCCGTACTGCCCGAAGGCACGCCGATAACCATACGCAACGACGGAGAGAAAAGACGGTTCTTGTTATTCACCATCTTGATGAGTCCACGAATCATCTGCTCACAAGCATAGAAGTCGGCTATCACCCCATCACGTAGCGGACGGATGGTACGGATATTGTCGTTGGTCTTCTCGTGCATCAGCTTCGCCTTTTCGCCCACCGCAATCATTTTATCAGTACGACGGTCCAGAGCCACTACCGAGGGCTCATCCACCACAATCTTACCGTTTGAGGTGATAATGGTATTGGCCGTGCCCAAGTCCATCGCTATTTCTTGTGTAAAAGAGAATAATCCCATATTATCAATAGAAGAAAGAAGGATGAAGCAGGGCTCATCCGCTGCCATAAGAAGCGGGCATCCCACACTTCATCCTCAATGAATATTAATGTTTAAAGTGACGGAAACCGGTAGTCACCATAGCGATACCATGTTCGTTGCAATATTGGAACGACAATTCGTCCTTAATGCTTCCGCCCGGCTGAATTACAGCTGTAATTCCTTCATTTCCGGCTATTTCCACGCAATCGGGGAAGGGGAAGAAGGCATCACTGGCCATCACGGCTCCGTGGAGGTCGAAACCAAAGTTCTTAGCCTTTTCGATGGCTTGCTTTAAAGCATCTACACGGCTAGTCTGTCCCACACCGCTAGCAAACAGTTGCTTGCCCTTGGCCAATACAATGGCATTCGACTTGCTGTTCTTCACAATCTTGTTGGCAAAGAGCATATCTTCTACTTCCTGAGCAGTAGGTTCCTTTACAGTTACTGTCTTCAAGTCTTCCGGTGTTTCAATCTTCAAGTCACGGTCTTGCACCAATACCCCATTCAGCAATGAACGGAACTGCTTTTTAGGGAGAGCTGTTTCTTTGCGTACCAGAATGATACGGTTCTTCTTCTGACCAAGGATTTCGAGGGCATCTACATCATAGTCGGGTGCGATAATCACTTCAAAGAATATCTTGTTGATCTCTTCGGCAGTAGCCTTGTCAATCACCGCATTTGTAATCAGCACGCCGCCGAAAGCCGAAACGGGGTCGCCTGCCAGGGCATCTTTCCAGGCTTCGAGCACGGTAGGACGAGAAGCCAGACCGCAAGCATTGTTGTGCTTCAATACAGCAAACGTGGTGTCTGTACCAAATTCATCAATCAAATCTACAGCCGCGTTGATGTCCAGCAAGTTATTGTAAGAGATTTCCTTACCGTGAATCTGGTCGAACATCGCCTCCAAGTTACCAAAGAAATAACCCTTCTGATGCGGGTTTTCACCGTAGCGGAGCGTCTTTTGATTATTGGCAGAGCAGCGGAATGCTGAGCTGTTGTCGGCATCGAAATAGTTGAAGATAGCAGAATCATAGTGAGAAGATACCGCAAAAGCCTCCTTGGCAAACCAACGACGTTCTTCTAATGTAGTAGTAGCACCGTGTTCCATCAGCATATCGCGAAGCGGTTGGTACTGAGCTTGAGAAGCTACAATTACTACGTCATTATAATTCTTGGCAGCCGCACGAATCAGTGAGATGCCGCCTATATCAATCTTTTCGATGATAGCAGGTTCTTCTGCACCGCTAGCCACGGTAGCCTCGAACGGATAAAGGTCAACGATAACCAAATCGATTTCCGGAATTTCGTATTTCTCAATCTGCTGCATATCCTGTTCCAGTCCGCGACGGCAAAGGATACCTCCGAACACCTTCGGATGCAACGTCTTCACGCGACCACCCAGGATAGAAGGGTATGTAGTGAGGTCTTCCACAGCCTTGCAGGGATACCCCAATGATTCAATGAATTGGCGAGTTCCACCAGTAGAAAGGAATTCCACACCTTCCTCGTGTAATTTGGTGATGATTTCATCCAGGCCCTCTTTGTGATATACAGATACGAGGGCTGTCTTGATTCTTTTAGTTTCAGACATAATTATTCTTATTTAAAAGTACGCGTATATTAAATAAATTGCTGCAAAGGTACAACTTTTGCTTTAGATGTACATCAAGCCAACCGTCCTTTTTTATAAATAGAACCTAAAGTTTCAAAAGATACGAGTACAT
>Peterbilt_p2__coassemble_2674_pt1 | contig 7530 bp, 7 predicted proteins | sample Peterbilt_p2__metabat2_high_PE_032 | metagenome-assembled genome bin Peterbilt_p2
AAGAAATTTTAAACGAATAATAGATTTTAAATATGACTGAAAATTTTAAAAAACAAGATTGTGAGAAAATAATAGCCTACTTAGCTGATAAAAAACAGGTTTTAGTGGATGAACTAATTGAAAAGTGTGGAGCTGAAAAACTCCGCATTTATCCATTACTGTTTGAATTGTCTCAGAAAAAGCAAATCACAGTTTTAGAGGAAACTGAGTTAGGAGCTCCTAAAATCATAGCATTGAATAAATAGGTAAACAATATAATTGGATATTCATTTAAAAAAATAAAAAGCTTGCCAAACAATAAAAGTTTTTATAAATATAGAAAACTATTTTTGCAAATGTGAAAGCCATTTGTTCCTTTGCATAAAAGATGCAGAATTCCTACATAAAAGAAGGAAGCAATGAAAACTTTCAGATTGGAAAAAAGTGGGTGATTATTTCCTAGAGGCATTATCTGTTTATAAAGGAAAATAATAAGTAAGCGTTTCAGAACAAAACAAGGAGTATCTTCCAAAGGGGTATGCCCTAAATGGAGTGCTTACTAATCTATAACTATGATTTTCGAAAAGAACTTTTTAGAGGATTTATTGCAGCAGGCGGCAGGCTCGCCGCGGCTGCGGGTGAATTATGATTTGCGAAACTCGGCAGCAGACACGTCGCAGCGGATGCTGAATGCCTTGGCGGTGGGTACGCAGGTGCCGATTCACAGGCACGAGGATACGGCAGAAACGGTAATCTGTCTGTGCGGTAAACTGGTGGAGGTAATCTTCGAGGCGAAGGACGGGGCTTATCGGGGATAAAGCAGGCACGGCCAGCGGATGCCGTGTGTAAATAGGGAAAGGTGCTCTCGGAAGGGGGTGCCTTTTGTGTTTTTAATCACAAGGGGTCTATGAAAAAGGGGAATGAACGGACAGGAGAGGTGGTGACGTTTGGCAGCATCTCGCTGATACGGAGGGGGAACAGGCTGCAGACTTGTACGCAGGAGGTGTATGCGGTGAACACGGGGGGATTTGACCCGGTGCTGGCATACAACCGGAGTTTTCTGATGTTGCCGTGGGACACGCGGTATGAGGAGGGGAATGAGTTGCTGGCGCGACGGGTGACGGACAGGTTGCACGGGGTATGTGTGCTGGCAGGGGATGAGAGCCGGGTGTACTGGAAGTACCGGATGCTGGAGGATGACTCGGTGGTGGTGATGGACCGGGAGGGGACGTATTATCACGTGACGCCGGAGGCGGGAACGCACCGGGCGGTGAAGGTGTGGCTGGGCAAGGCGGTGACGCCTTCGGAGGAGGATTACATCGATATGAGGGTGAGGGAGCTGGAGAACCGGATCAGCCGGGAGCGGCAACAGAGGGAACTGGCTTTGGAGGCGAAGCGGAGGAAGGAGAGAAAGGAGTTGCTGAAGGGGCTGCGCTCGGCGGTGCCTTTCCAGATGGGCAGCAAATGGGGGCTGCGCACGGCAGACCGGATGGTGGTGCCGCCGGTGTATCGCAGGGTGTCGGAGCCTGTGGGGGATTATTGTGCGTTTGAGATGTATCCGGACCGCTGGGGGGTGATGGAGCTGGATGGCAAGGTGGTGATAGAGCCGAAGTATCAGCGGGTGTGCTTCTGTGGCAAGAAGCGGGTGAAGCTGACGCTGGTGAATAATCGCACGGAGGAGGTGCGGCTATAAAGGAGAAGGGAAAGGATGGAATTGCGTGGGTATCAGACGGAGGTGTGCCGGCAGGTGTTGCAGGCACTGCAGAGGGTAAGGAGTGTATTGGTGCAGATGCCTACGGGCACGGGCAAGACGTGGGTGCTGGCGGCGCTGGTGAAGCGGATGCTGGAGCAGACGGACGTGCAGGGGGCCAGGGTGCTGATCGTGGCGCACCGCAGGCAGCTGGTGAAGCAGATTGAGGAGACTTTGCTGCGGATGGAGAAGCTGGAAGGGGGGCCGGAGGGGCTGTTCTGCCAGCGGGTAAGGGTATGTTCTATTCAGTGGCTGACGGTGAACCTGGAGAGGGGGAAGGGGGAACCGGCGCTGGTGGTGATAGACGAGGCGCATCATGCGCTGGCGGCTACGTACCGGGCGTTGTGGAGGCGGTGGCCGAAGGCGCGCTTCCTGGGGCTGACGGCTACGCCTTACCGGATGAATGGGGAGGGGTTTACGGAATTGTTCGACCGCCTGGTGACGGCGGGTAGTATCCGGCAGTTCATGGCGCAGGGGTGGCTGTCGGGGTATGTGTATTATTCTATCCGACCGGATAGCAGGGAGCAGGGGGTGATTGATTCGCTGTGTCTGCGGGGGGCGGACGGGGATTACCTGACGAGGGAGATGCGGGAGAAACTGGATGACTCTCCTACCCTGCACCGGCTGTATGAGGCGTACCGGAAGTTTGCGGACGGCAGAAAGGGGCTGGTGTATGCCATTGATACGGGGCACGCGGAGCACATTGCGGCGTATTACCGGGAAAGGGGGCTGGAGGCGGAAGCGGTGAGTTACCGCACTCCCCCAGCCCGCCGGGATGAGTTGGTGAGGAGGCTGGCGACGGGCAGCTTGCAGGTGCTGGTGAATGTGGACTTGTTTTCGGAGGGGTTCGACTGTCCGGATATTGATTTTATTCAGCTGGCCAGGCCTACGTTGTCTTTGGCGCGCTATCTGCAGATGGTGGGCCGGGGACTGAGGGGGCATGCGGATAAGGAGCGGTGTGTGATTATCGACCAGGTGGGGCTGTACAGGGTGTTTGGATTGCCGTCGGCCGACCGGGACTGGGAGGCGTGGTTTGCAGGGGTGAATCGCAGACCGGACAGCAAGGGGATGGGCACGCAGGGGTGGTTTCCGCCGGCGGTAGGGTTGGAGAGTGAGGAGGAAGTGGTGAGGATTGCAACGGTCGACGGGGGCCAGGGGCTGGACGAGACGACGGGGGAGTCGGGATTTGAACGGGTGAAGACGGCGCGGGGAACGGGCTGGAGGGATCGGTGCAGCGGCCGGGTGTTTGGCTCGTATCCGCAGACGGTGGACTTCGGGGGGATTCAGCTGGCTACGGAGGATGGAAGGATGTTTTTTCCCAGGATGCAGGTGCCCTGGAAGGAGGGACAGGGGGGCATCAGCCGAAAGGCGCTGGAGACGCAACCGTACCGGGGGGTGTACTGGCAGCGGTTGTTTATCTCGTTCGACTGCCCGGACAGGGTGTACCGGCTGGTGGAGGTGAAGCCGAACGGACTGAGGGTGTATGAGGATGTGCAGGGAAAGGTGTTTGTGCAGGAGGACTTGGATCATAGGCTGCAGGAGTGTACGGAGGCGGAGGTGATGAAGGGGCTGATGAAGCGGTGTGAGGAGGAAATGGCCAGAGACAGGGAGGCGAAGCTGCAGAAGTATCGGCGCAAGGTGATGCGGCCGGGGGAGGCATGGCCCGTGGAACGGATGCCGGAAGGGGCTTGCTGGGAAGAGGCTGAGGGGAAGCTGATGCACGTGACGTACGAGGAAGCGGGTACGGGAAAGGAGGTATGGGTGGACTTGCTGACGGGGTATCTGCACGAGGAGAAGCCGGTGTTGCTGCAACGGGGGTGTGTGAGCTTGCTGCGCGAGAACGACCGGGTGTATATAAGGAATATCCGTGAGGAGGCGGGTATGCCTTACCGAAACTGGGAGGTGAGGGCCGACCAGCGGATCTGCAGCGTGGGGGAGGTGCTGTACTTTGCTCAGGACTTGAACGGCAGGCCGTATCGCATACGCAAACGGAGCGAGGATTTCAGAATGTTTGTGCTGGAGGACCGGACTACAGAGGGGGGATACGAACGGAGAAGGGGGGAACTAATGGTCATAAACTTACCCGACCAACCGCTGGAAGTGAAGGTGAATGGATAATTTTCTCAGCATTTTATTGCAATAAGTAAAAGTTTGGCGTAAATTTGCAATTTATTTGCTACAGTTTAATACATTCAATCTCTAAATACTTACATTATGGATACAAGCAAGATTGTAGGAGAAAAAATCAAGGCTCTCCGCGAAAATCAGGGTATCAGCCTGGAACAGTTGGCTGAACGGGCGGGACTTGCCATCGAACAGATAGATCGTATCGAAAATAATATTGACTTGCCTTCACTGGCACCGCTGATTAAAATAGCACGGGTATTGGGGGTAAGACTGGGAACGTTCCTGGACGATCAGGAGGAACTGGGACCGGTGGTGTGCCGCAAGAGGGAGGCTACCGACAGCATCAGTTTCTCGAACAATGCCATCCAGAGCCGGAAGCACATGGAGTATCATTCGCTCTCGAAATCGAAAGCTGACCGGCACATGGAGCCGTTTATCATTGATGTGACACCGACGGATGATAATGCGTTTGTGCTGTCTTCGCACGAGGGCGAGGAGTTTATCATGGTGATGAGCGGTACCATGGAGATAAGCTATGGAAAGCATACGTATCTGCTGGAAGAAGGTGACAGTATTTATTATGATTCAATCGTGCCGCATCATGTACATGCGTATCAGGGACAGGCGGCCAAAATTCTGGCGGTAATCTATACGCCTATTTAATGAAGAAAGGATAGAAAGAGCATGTTATCGGAAAAAACACTGGGCCAATGGCTGGAACATTGGGCAAATACAACTCCTGACAAAGAATACATCGTTTACTCGGACCGAAACCTGAGGTTTACCTGGAAGCAGTTCAATCAACGGGTGGATGATATGGCTAAGGGATTGATAGCCATCGGGGTGGAACGGGGAACGCACGTGGGCATCTGGGCGGCTAATGTGCCCGACTGGCTGACGCTGCTGTATGCCTGTGCCAAAATCGGTGCGGTGTATGTTACGGTGAATACGAATTATAAACAGTCGGAACTGGAGTATCTGTGCCAGCACTCGGATATGCATACGCTGTGTATCGTGCACGGGGAAAAGGACAGCGACTTTGTGCAGATGACGTATACGATGCTGCCGGAACTGAAATCGTGCCAACGGGGGCACTTGAAGAGTGAACGGTTTCCGCAAATGAAGAATGTGATTTATGTGGGACCGGAAAAGCACCGGGGAATGTATAATACTTCGGAGATTCTGCTCTTGGGGAATAATGTGGAGGATACGTGCCTGAAGGAAATGAAGGCGAAGGTGTCTTGCCACGATGTGGTGAACATGCAGTATACATCGGGCACTACGGGCTTTCCTAAGGGGGTGATGCTGACGCACTATAACATTACCAACAACGGGTATCTGACGGGGGAACACATGAAGTTTACGGCGGAGGATAGGTTGTGTGTATGTGTGCCGCTGTTTCACTGTTTCGGAGTGGTGCTGGCCACGATGAACTGCCTGACGCATGGGTGCATGCAGGTGATGGTGGAGCGCTTTGACCCGCTGGTGGTGCTGGCTTCTATACATAAGGAGCGATGCACGGCGCTGTATGGGGTACCGACGATGTTTATTGCGGAACTGCATCATCCGATGTTTGAAATGTTTGATATGAGCAGCCTGCGCACGGGTATCATGGCGGGATCGCTCTGCCCGGTGGAACTGATGAGGCAGGTGGAGGAGAAGATGTTCATGAAGGTGACCAGTGTGTATGGTCTGACAGAGGCGGCTCCCGGCATGACGGCTACTCGGATAGAGGATGATTTTGATGTGCGCTGCAATACCGTGGGACGGGAGTTTGCGTATACGGAGGTGAAGGTGATTGACCCGGAAACGGGAAAAGAGTGCCCGGTAGGGGTACAGGGGGAAATGTGTAACCGGGGCTATAATACCATGAAGGGGTATTATAAGAATCCGGAGGCTACTGCGGAGGTGATTGATGCGGACGGATTCTTGCACTCGGGCGACTTGGGTGTGAAGGATGCGGACGGCAATTTCCGAATCACCGGACGTATCAAGGATATGATTATACGCGGAGGAGAGAATATTTACCCGCGCGAGATAGAGGAGTTTCTTTATCAGATGAAGGGGGTAAAGGATGTACAGGTGGCGGGGATTCCATCGAAGAAATACGGCGAAGTGGTGGGTGCGTTCATTATCTTGCACGAGGGTATGGATATGCACGAATCGGACGTGAGGGATTTCTGCATCGGCAAGATAGCGCGCTACAAGATTCCGAAGTATATCTTCTTCGTGAAGGAGTTTCCTATGACGGGAAGCGGCAAGATTCAGAAGTTCAAGCTGAAGGAGCTGGGAGTGAAACTGTGCGAACAAAAGGGAATTACCATTATATAAATGGTGGGGCCGTGGGCGGCTGGAAACAGGATGCGCACGGCTGTCTGACTGCATACAAAAAGAGAGTGCTCTGACAAAGGGCACTCTCTTTTTTTAGGGGTTGGGGGAACTGCTTAGAGTTGCGGATAGACCATGTGGGCTTCGGTCATGTGTTCCAGCACTTCGTGCAGGTATTTGGCGGATTCCCACTTGGCCATGGGAAGGTCGTGCAGCAGGTAGTTGCCGCAGTCTTGGGCGGTGGTACCGGGTACTTCGCCTTCGTATTCGGCCACAAAGCGGAAGGTGTCTTGCATCAAGGGCAGGATATCGGAAGGCTGAAGGTCGCCTTTCATCAGCAGGTAGTTGCCGGTGAGACAGCCCATAGGACCCCAATAGATGATGCGGTCTTGCCACTGGGGCTCGTTGCGCAGGTAGGTAGCGGCCAGGTGTTCGATGGTGTGAAGGGCGCCCTGTCCCAAGGCGGGCTCGCGGTTGGGTTCCTTCATGCGGATGTCGAACGTGGTGATGACTTCGCCGTTGACTTCGTCTTTACGGGATACGTAGATGCCGCGCAGCAGGCGGATGTGGTCGATGGTAAAACTTGGAATTTTCTTCATATCTGTTTGGATAATCTTGGGTTATAATTCATGGGGCAGTGTGGACAGGAACGACCAGGTGGCCTGGAACGAACGCTGGGCCATCGTGCCCCAAAAGTCTTGGTACTGTGAGAAGTTGTCGGCGTGCGCACCGGGGGTGTCGCTCACGATACGGAAGCTGATAAAGGCTACTCCGTAGAGGTGGCAGACGTGTGCCAGAGCGGCCGATTCCATGTCGACGGCCATACCGTCGGGGAAGTGTTGCTTGATAGAGGCCAGTTCGGCTTTGTCTTCTACAAAACGGTCGCCGGTGCAGATGAGGCCGCCGCAGATGCGGACATCTTCTACCTGCAGGGCCAGGGCGTGACGCAGCAGGGTGGGATGGGCTTCGTAGTAGAGGGGCATGCCTTGTATCTGTCCGTAGGAGGTGCCGTCGTTGCCGCAGTATACATCGTGGTATACCAGACGGCTGCTGGCTACTACGTCGGCTACGCGCAGGGTGGCGTCGATACCGCCTGCCACTCCGGTGCTGATGATGCAGTCGGGGGCGTAACGGCGAATCAGTTCGGCAGCACCTACGGCTGCATTGACCTTGCCGATGCCGCACTGAGTGAGGATGACCTGGTTGCCGTTCAACTCTCCTACTACATAGCGGAAGGGGCCTTCCGCATACTCATTCTTCTGTTGCAAGCGCTCGGCCAATTGGCGGTGCTCGCTGTCCATTGCACTGATAATACCTATCTTCATATGTGTTATGTCTGCTGCTTC
>Peterbilt_p2__coassemble_3919_pt1 | contig 5495 bp, 6 predicted proteins | sample Peterbilt_p2__metabat2_high_PE_032 | metagenome-assembled genome bin Peterbilt_p2
TCACGCCGATGGTACTGCGTAACAGTGGGAGAGTAGGTAGTCGCCGTTTTTTTCCAAGCCTCCGATTCATTCTTGAGTCGGAGGCTTTTTTTTGTTTCGTTATACTGAATTAATATTCTAATTCGAATAATATCCCTACTTTTAAGGCGAACAGGAAAAGCTTTCAGTTTCACTGTTCTGTTGTCTGTAGGGCGGATTAATTCCGCCGATGTTCCCGCCTTGTTCTGTTAGGCTGTTGGTCTGAAATGTATAATCTGTATTATTCTCACCTTAATTTATGTATTATGCGAAAACTAAATTTATGTATGATGGTATGTCTGCAGCTGCTGATGATGCAAGCTGTGTTGCATAATTGTTTGTGCGCAAAAGAAAACAATTTGTCTTCCACGCGAAGTCTTTTTGCATCGAAAGAACCATTGAATCCCCTGTCTATTTTTGATACAGCGTACAATAACAGTATGAAGATTCTAAAGGTAAGTCCTCTCAGATAACTCAATCAATAAAATTAGGATGTTATGAAAAAAATATTTTTAATATTCGCCGTACTCATTCCTTTCACTTTGTTCTCTTGTGATAATGATAATAAGGAGGATAGTTCGATAGACGGCCCTGAGATTTTTGATTACAACCCCTTGCGAATCGTCTTTCTGGATGCCCATGGAAATAATCTATTGGGGAGTATAAATACTGTAGGGAATGCGGATGTAGTACCGTTTCCTGTAGAATATGACGCTAAAATTTGGATAAATCATGCGGAGTATCCTATTGTTATGCCTGATGAATACCCTCCCTATAATCTGTATTTCTCCGTCGCTGAAAAGGCTTTGTATTATGATTTCCCTGATGTGGCAGATATGGGATACTTCGGGAATCATCGTACCCGAACAGAACTTCGTTGTCCTGCCCTATGGCCCGATAATGAATATCATACCATTGTTCTGGAGAATAAGGTTACAGAGCGTTTTCCCCGTTATGATTGGAGTAACATTACCATTGATGGAACGGATATCACCAATCAGTTTGTAGAAGGCAGTACTGCGGTACGGAAATATGTGGTGAAGTAATCTTTTGTTGTGGTGAAGCGAGTGGGGCGAGTGGCTTCTTGGAAATTGCGCTTTTACCCTACCTATTCTACACTTCGTTGCATGCATGATGCTCACCAATAATTCTTAAAATAAAGAAATAAAGTAGTTTTATGGAGTCATTTGCCTTCTTTCAGACCTCGTTCTATGTTGAAATAGATATAAAAATGTGAATAATCTCCTTATTTATCTATGTTATCAGAAGAATTATTTGTATCTTTGTCGCCCGAATAAACTAAAGAAGCTTTGGGAAAGTTTGATATATATAAAATAGACTTGAAAGGAATGCAGTCAGATTCATGTAAGTATGAGTTTGAACTGGATAATACATTCTTTGCAAAAATAGACGGGCCTGAAGTTCAAAAAGGCAAGGTTCATGTGGATTTGACGGTTAAGCGTACTTCTCATGCTTTTGAATTGATATTTCAGACAGAGGGGATAGTCTGGGTTCCTTGTGACCGCTGTTTAGATGACTTGGAACAGGCTATAATGTCCACAGATAAGCTCTTGGTTAAGTTAGGGCATGAGTATGCCGAAGAAGGTGATAACTTGATTGTCATACCTGAAGACGAAGGAGAAATCAATGTTGCATGGTTTATATATGAGTTTATAGCTTTGGCTATACCCATGAAGCATGTACATGCTCCAGGAAAATGTAATAAGGCAATGACAAGCAAATTAAATAAGCATTTGCGGGGTTCTGTTGATGAAGAGGATGAAGTATTCGAATCTGAGGATAGTGGAGATTTCGAAGACGAAGTGACACAGACAGATCCGCGTTGGGATGAATTAAAAAAAATATTAGATAACAATTAAAGATTAAAAGAAAATGGCACATCCTAAGAGAAGACAGTCAAAGACTAGAACTGCAAAGAGAAGAACTCATGATAAGGCAGTAGCTCCTACATTGGCTATTTGCCCAAATTGCGGTGAGTGGCATGTATATCACACTGTATGTGGCGCTTGTGGCTACTACAGAGGTAAGCTTGCTATTGAAAAAGAAGCTGCTGTATAAGGTACAGCAAGTCTTATGAATCATACTTGAATTACGGAGGTCTAGGGAGGTTTATAGATTTAAATCTCTTTAGACTGACGTCGTTTAAGTGTTCTTATTACGAAAGATATTTCAATGGAAAAAATAAATGCAGTAATTACAGGAGTCGGTGGATATGTACCAGATTATGTCTTGACTAATGACGAGATATCTAAAATGGTAGATACCAATGACGAATGGATTATGACCCGAATCGGTGTAAAGGAGAGAAGAATTCTGAATGAAGAAGGATTAGGTACTTCTTATATGGCTCGCAAGGCTGCCAAGCAGTTGATGCAGCGTACAGAATCTAATCCGGATGATATAGATCTTGTGATTGTAGCTACTTCTACTCCTGACTATCACTTCCCTTCTACCGCATCTATCCTTTGTGATAAATTAGGATTGAAGAATGCGTTTGCTTATGATTTGCAGGCTGCTTGTAGCGGATTTCTTTATGCGTTGGAAACTGCGGCAAATTTTGTGCGTTCAGGTAGATACAAAAAGGTCATCATTGTTGGTGCAGATAAAATGTCGTCGATGGTTGACTATACCGATCGAGCTACATGTCCTATCTTTGGTGATGGTGCAGCTGCTTTCATGATGGAACCTACTACTGAGGATTTGGGAGTAATGGATGCGATATTGAGAACTGATGGTAAGGGCTTGCCCTTTTTGCATATGAAAGCCGGTGGTTCGGTTTGTCCTCCTTCATATTTTACGGTGGATAATCATATGCATTATATTTATCAGGAAGGACGTACCGTGTTTAAATATGCTGTGTCAAATATGTCTGATGCATGTGCTGCTTTAGCTGAAAAGAATGGCCTGAATAAGGATAATATCGATTGGATTGTTCCTCATCAAGCAAATTTACGCATTATTGACGCTGTAGCTCACCGTTTGGAAGTTCCTCATGAGAAAGTGTTGATTAATATAGAACGGTACGGTAATACCAGTGCAGGTACTTTGCCTCTTTGTATTTGGGATTTTGAGAAGAAACTCAAAAAAGGAGATAATCTGATATTTACTGCTTTCGGCGCAGGATTTACTTGGGGTGCCGTTTATATTAAGTGGGGATATGACAGTAAAGAACAGTAAATAACTGTTTGAACATAATAAATTAAAAACGCATCCTATTTCTGATTCGATGCGTTTTTTTGTCTAATCTCAAAACATACACGTGTATGCATAAAGCAGGTTTTGTAAATATAGTAGGAAATCCTAATGTAGGAAAGTCTACTTTGATGAATGTGCTGGTGGGTGAGCGGATTTCAATCGCTACCTTTAAGGCACAAACAACGCGTCATCGTATTATGGGTATTTATAATACTGATGATTTGCAAATTGTATTTTCTGATACACCGGGTGTCTTGAAGCCAAATTATAAACTTCAGGAGTCAATGCTTAATTTTTCTACTTCGGCATTGAAGGATGCTGATGTATTGCTTTATGTGACCGATGTAGTTGAGACACCTGATAAGCACAATGATTTTGTAAATAAAGTAGCGGAGATGAGTGTTCCGGTGCTGCTTTTGATTAATAAAATTGATTTGACTGATCAGGAGAAATTAATATCATTGGTAGAGGAATGGAAAAAACTCATTCCGCATGCTGAAATCATTCCTATTTCTGCAGCTAATAAGTTTAATGTGGATTATGTGATGAAGCGGGTAAAAGAACTTCTGCCGGATAGTCCTCCTTATTTTGATAAGGATCAGTGGACCGACAGACCTGCTCGTTTCTTTGTCAATGAGATAATTCGTGAAAAGATATTGCTGTATTATGATAAAGAGATACCTTATTCGGTAGAGGTAGTTGTGGAGCAATTTAAAGAAGAGAACCGTAAGATTAATATTCAGGCTGTAATCTATGTGGAGCGAGATTCTCAAAAGGGAATTATTATTGGTAAGCAAGGAAAAGCCTTGAAAAAAGTAGCTTCTGAAGCAAGAAAAGATTTGGAGCGCTTCTTCGGTAAAACCATTTTCTTGGAAACTTTTGTAAAAGTGGATAAAGATTGGCGAAATTCTGATAGGGAGCTACGCAATTTTGGTTATCAATTGGATTAGTATGTATGCGACTGTGACAGTGGCGAAATTTATGTAAACTATGGGAAATTTAGTTGCAATCGTAGGACGTCCCAATGTGGGAAAATCTACATTATTTAATCGTTTGACAAAAACTCGGCAGGCCATTGTAAATGAAATGGCAGGCACTACACGTGATCGTCAGTATGGAAAGTCTGAATGGTTAGGTAGGGAATTCTCTGTGGTTGATACCGGAGGATGGGTAGTGAACTCTGACGATGTGTTTGAGGAGGAAATCCGTAAGCAAGTGTTAATGGCAGTGGATGAAGCTGATGTCATCTTGTTTGTAGTGGATGTGATGAATGGAGTAACAGACTTGGATATGCAGGTAGCTTCTATCCTGCGTAGGGCTAAGAAGCCTGTGTTGCTGATTGCTAATAAAACTGACAACAATGAACTTCAATACAATGCTCCTGAATTTTATAGTTTGGGCTTAGGTGATCCCTATTGTGTATCTGCTATGACAGGTAGTGGGACGGGAGATATGATGGACTTGATTGTAAGTAAGTTTACTAAAGAAACAGAAGAAATTCTGGATGAGGATATTCCCCGCTTTGCTGTTGTAGGACGTCCGAATGCAGGTAAGTCTTCTATTGTAAATGCATTTATTGGCGAGGACCGGAATATTGTGACTGAAATAGCAGGAACGACACGTGATTCTATTTATACACGTTACAATAAGTTCGGATTTGATTTTTACCTGGTAGATACAGCAGGTATCCGTAAGAAAAATAAGGTGACGGAAGATTTGGAGTATTATTCTGTAATTCGATCTATCCGTTCTATTGAATCGGCAGATGTTTGTATTCTGATGCTGGATGCTACACGAGGCATTGAAAGTCAGGACTTGAATATATTTTCTTTAATTCAAAAGAATGCCAAAGGATTGGTAGTGGTGGTTAATAAATGGGATTTGGTAGAAGAAAAAACGGCCAAAGTCATGAAGACCTTTGAAAATGCCATTCGTGAGCGGTTGGCTCCTTTCGTTGATTTTCCTATCATATTTGCTTCTGCACTGACCAAACAGCGCATATTGAAGGTTTTAGAATCTGCACAGGAGGTTTACAAAAATCGCCAGACACGTATTCCTACGGCTCGCTTAAATGAGGAAATGCTTCCATTGATCGAGGCATATCCGCCTCCTTCCATTAAGGGTAAGTATATTAAAATAAAGTACATAACCCAGCTTCCCAATACTCAGGTTCCATCTTTTGTGTATTTTGCAAATTTGCCACAGTATGTGAAGGAGCCTTACCGACGTTTTTTAGAAAATAAAATGCGTGAGAAGTGGAA
>Peterbilt_p2__coassemble_4479_pt1 | contig 4948 bp, 4 predicted proteins | sample Peterbilt_p2__metabat2_high_PE_032 | metagenome-assembled genome bin Peterbilt_p2
GTGCGTGAATCTTGCACTCCCTTTTTTTCACTGTAAAGCTACGATTATTCTTAATTCCTTCATTTGTTTAATCAGAAGATTCTGTTTACATTTGTAGAAAAGAAAAATCTCGGGGATATGGAAAAAGAAAGATACATTCGTTTCGACTGGGCCATGAAGCGTATGCTTCGGGATAAGGCTAACTTTGCTGTGCTTGAAGGGCTTCTGACTGTGCTGCTAGGTGAGAAAATCACAATTATAGAGTTGCTGGAAAGCGAAAGTAACCAGCTGACTGCTGATGATAAATTCAACAGGGTGGACATCAAGGCCAAGGACAGCAAGGGGGAAATCATCATTGTGGAGGTGCAGAACACGCGAGAGATTTATTACCTGGAGCGCATCCTCTATGGAGTGGCTAAGGCGGTGACTGAACATATCTCTTTGGGTAGTTCTTATCAAGAGGTCAAGAAGGTGATTTCTATCAGCATCCTGTATTTTGACATCGGTAAGGGCAGTGATTATTTGTATCATGGCTATTCAAAGTTTGTAGGGGTGCATACGCACGATGAATTATTGGTTACTACGAAAGAGCGGGATGTGATAACCCGTAAATCTCCCAAGGATATTTTTCCAGAGTATTATCTGATTCGGGTGAATGAATTTAATCAGGTGGCTCGTACTCCGCTTGAAGAATGGATTTCTTATTTGAAGACTGGTGAGATTCGCCAAGATGATTCTGCCCCCGGTTTGCCGGAGGCTCGCGAACGCTTACGCTATTACAATATGCAACCTGCTGAACGTCATGCATACGATGAGCATCTGAGTGCAATCATGATTCAGAACGATGTGCTGGATACTGCTAAAATAGAAGGTCGTGCGGAAGAAAAAATGGAAATTGCACGTAAGATGAAAGCAGCGAATATGGAAGTAACAGTCATTGCTTCTATTTCAGGTCTTTCTGTAGAAGAAGTTAATAACTTGTAGGAACAGGGAATGAATAACTCTAATAAGTATGCAACTAGAACAGATATTATACAATTTACAGATTGAAAAACTTACCGAGATGCAGGTTAAGGCTGGTGAGGCAATAGCTCGGCAGCAAGATGTAGTTCTATTATCGCCTACAGGCTCGGGCAAGACTTTGGCTTTTTTGTTGCCTTTAGTGCAGTCTTTAAGTCTGGATATATCGGGTGTGCAGGCTGTGGTTTTGGCTCCATCGAGAGAACTGGCTTTGCAGATAGAGACAGTTTTTAAATCGATGAATACCCCTTTCAAGGTGATGAGCTGTTATGGGGGCAGGCCGGCCATGGATGAGCATCGCACCATGAAGGGATTGTGTCCGTCGGTTATTGTAGGTACTCCCGGTCGTATGAACGATCATCTACGTAAAGGCAATTTTGATGTACAGTCGGTGCGTACGCTGGTGATAGATGAATTTGATAAGTGTCTGGAGTTTGGCTTTCATGATGAAATGTCTGAAGTAATCGGTCAGTTGCCAGCTTTGCGGCAACGTATACTGTTGTCTGCTACGGATGCTGAGGAAATACCGGAATTTGCGGGCATAGGTCATGAGAAATTGGTTAAACTGAACTTTTTGAATGAGGCCGCTAAAGAGGAACGCTTATTATTGAAGAGGGTTCTTTCGCCAGAGAAAGATAAATTGGAAACATTGTTTCGCTTGCTTTGTCAATTGGGCAATCATTCCACTTTGGTCTTTGTGAACTATCGTGAGAGTGTGGATAGGGTAGTGGAGTATCTCAGGAGTCGTAAATATCCTTGTGAGGCTTTCCATGGGGGATTGGATCAGGATATTCGCGAACGTGCATTGTATAAGTTTCGTAATGGCAGTTGTCCGGTCTTGATTTCTACCGACTTGGCAGCCCGTGGACTTGACATACCGGGTGTGGACCACGTAGTGCATTATCATCTTCCGGTAAATGAAGAGGCTTTTACCCACCGTAACGGGCGTACGGCCCGCTGGCAATCTTCCGGTTTCTCCTATCTGATACTTCATGCAGAAGAGAAGTTGCCCGATTATGTTACAGGTGAACTGCCCGTTTATGAATTGCAAGACCAGGGATGCAAACCTATTAAGCCGAAATGGGCCACATTATATATTGGCAAGGGGAAGAAAGATAAACTGAATCGGATAGATATTGTGGGATTCTTATATAAGAAGGGGGGATTAGCTCGTGAAGATGTGGGGCAGGTGGATGTGAAGGAACATCATGCGTTCGTAGCTGTGCGACGCAGCAAAGTGAAGCAACTGCTGACGTTGGTTCGTGGAGAGAAGATTAAAGGAATGAAAACCATTATAGAAGAGGCTAAATAGCAAAATGTAAATAAAATAGTTGTTTTCTTTATTAAGTACGCTGTTTTGGTAATCAATAATGCTTGGTATAGACTGTTTATCTTTCGAAAAGTCAAATTGTCAAGTAGGGTTATCAAAGCAGCGTATATTTTTTCTATGAAGGAGTAAAAATGGTAGAATATGAAGAGTAAGGCGTGAAAAATATTAAGAATGATTTGTTTTACAGAAAAAAAACTGTAATTTCGCTATGTCGATAGACGTAAAAGAATGAATTTGTTTAACCAAAACATTTTTCAAATGAAAAAACATAATTTTAATGCGGGTCCTTCTATTCTTCCGCGTGAGGTGATTGAAAATGCAGCTAATGCAGTTTTGGATTTTGGTGGTTCAGGTCTTTCAATTTTGGAAATCAGCCATCGTGCTAAAGATTTTCAGCCTGTAGTAGATGAAGCTGTAGCTTTGTTTAAAGAATTACTTAATATTCCAGAGGGTTACTCAGTGCTGTTCTTGGGTGGAGGTGCTAGCTTACAATTCTGTATGGTACCTTATAACTTCTTGGAGAAGAAAGCGGCTTATCTAAATACAGGTGTTTGGTCAAAGAAGGCTATTAAAGAGGCAAAAGGTTTTGGTGAAGTAGTAGAGGTGGCATCGTCTGCAGAGTCTACCTTTACTTATATTCCGAAAGATTATACGGTGCCTGCCGATGTAGATTATTTCCATATAACAACAAATAATACAATCTATGGTACGGAAATCAAGGAAGATTTGAATGTGAATGTGCCTATGATTGCCGATATGTCATCTGATATATTCTCTCGACCTATTGATGTGTCCAAGTATATCTGTATTTATGGTGGTGCTCAGAAGAATCTGGCTCCTGCAGGTGTTACGTTTGTCATAGTGAAGAATGATGCACTAGGTAAGGTTTCTCGCTACATACCTACTATGCTGAATTATCAGACTCATATTGATGGCGGTTCTATGTTCAATACCCCTCCTGTATTCCCTATTTATACAGCTTTACAGACATTGCGTTGGATTAAGGCTCAAGGTGGTGTGAAGGAAATGGAGCGTAGGGCTATAGAGAAGGCAGATATGCTGTATGCTGAAATAGACCGCAACAAATTGTTTGTAGGAACTGCTGCTAAGGAAGACCGTTCTCGCATGAATATTTGTTTTGTAATGGCTCCGGAATACAAGGAACTGGAAGCTGACTTTTTGAAATTTGCTACAGAAAGAGGTATGGTAGGTATTAAGGGACATCGCTCTGTGGGTGGGTTCCGTGCATCTTGCTATAATGCAATGCCTAAAGAAAGCGTACAAGCCTTGATAGACTGTATGCAGGAATTTGAAAAACTTCACGCTTAATCCGATAATATTATGAAAGTATTAGTGGCAACAGATAAGCCGTTTGCTAAAGTGGCAATAGACGGTATTCGTAAGGTGGTAGAAGATGCCGGTTATGAATTGGTATTGCTTGAAAAATATGGTGAAAAGGCCAAATTGTTGGAAGCAGTAAAGGATGCTAATGCAATTATTATTCGAAGTGATATCATTGATGCGGAAGTGTTTGATGCAGCCAAGGATCTGAAGATTGTGGTGCGTGCCGGTGCAGGCTATGATAATGTAGATTTGGAAGCAGCTACGGCACATGGGGTATGTGTGATGAATACTCCTGGACAGAATTCAAATGCGGTGGCAGAATTGGCTTTCGGATTGATGGTGATGGCGGTTCGGCATATGTACAACGGTACTTCGGGTACAGAATTGAAGGGTAAAAAGCTGGGTATCCATGCTTATGGTAATGTGGGGCGCAATGTGGCTCGCATAGCCAAAGGATTTGGTATGGAAATTTATGCTTATGATGCTTTCTGTCCGAAGACACTTATTGAAAATGACGGAATTAAAGCGGTAGATTCTCCGGAAGAATTGTACGAGATTTGCGATATCGTTTCGCTGCATTTGCCGGCTACGGCTGACACCAAGGGTACTATAGGTAAGCATCTGGTAGGTAGAATGCCGAAAAATGGTTTGTTAGTGAATACTGCTCGTAAAGAAGTAATCAATGAAGAGGAATTGATAACTTTGCTCGAAGAACGTGGCGATTTGGAATATGTGACGGATATTATGCCGGCTGCTAATGATACCTTTAAGGAAAAATTTGCTGGCAGGTATTTCTCTACTCCTAAGAAGATGGGTGCACAGACGGCTGAGGCTAATATCAATGCTGGTATTGCGGCTGCCAACCAAATCGTGGGCTTCTTCAAGGAAGGTTGCGAAAGATTCCGCGTAAATAAATAATTGTCATTTAGAGAGCAGATTGCATACCTCTCTAAGTAGCTGATGACGCAAATCTGCGTCATCAGCGTTTCTAAAGAATACCTTATAATTACCTTTATAATCTAAACATGGCAACAATAAAACCTTTTAAAGGCATTCGCCCGCCTCAAGAGTGGGTAGAGCAGGTGGCTTCTCGTCCGTATGATGTATTGAACTCTTCAGAAGCACGTCAAGAAGCTGCTGGTAATGAAAAATCCCTCTATCATATTATCAAGCCGGAAATAGATTTTCCGGAGGGTACCGATGAACATGATCCTCGAGTATATCAGAAAGCTGCCGAAAACTTTCAGATGTTTCAGGATAAGGGATGGCTGGTAC
>Peterbilt_p2__coassemble_6338_pt1 | contig 3709 bp, 3 predicted proteins | sample Peterbilt_p2__metabat2_high_PE_032 | metagenome-assembled genome bin Peterbilt_p2
AGATAGGTTGATAGTCGTTTCATTGTCATTTTAGAATTTAATAGAATGTTAATGGTCTTCAAATATATGGTAGTATTTAATGCTTTTATTTTTTTACCCCCCTGCTATTATATTATTTTAGCATGATTTAAATTAAAGATATAATTATTCATCAAGCAGCAAATGTAAGGAGTTAGAGTCCAATAAGGCTGGATTGTATATAGAGAATGAATGGAGACAGCTGTTATTTTGCATTATTTAATAATTGAGATTGTATATTCTTCGATTTTGATAGTAGACAAGCGTTTTTGCTTAGTGTGAATTGTGATTTTTCAATTTAACTCCTACTTTTGCATTTATAAAATACGACTATTTTTTATGATTATTTCTAAAATAATGTCTATGAATCACAGTATATCCATCCGAATGGCAATCAGTGTCTTTGTCTGCATTGTTCTGTTTGCGTGCCATAACTCAGTGCGGAATTCGGCCACTTCCCTGCTTCCCGAACTGCAACAGGCCGAATTCATCATGTACGAATCGCGCGACAGTGCGCTCCGCCTGCTTCAATCGATGCCGGTTCCTCAGCCTTCTGACCGGCTACAGTATGCCACGTGGGCTTTGTTTACCACACAGGCACGCTACAAGCTCTATATGCAGAAGTCGGATTCCTTGATAAACATTGCCTATGATTTTTTTATGAAACAGGGGGATACGCAGCGTAAGGCTTTGGCTTTGTATTATAAAGGAGCCATTTGCAAAGAACAGCAACAAATAGAGGAGGCACATAAGTATTTCCTTCAGGCGACGGAGGAGGTGGAAAAGACAACCGACTATCAGTTGGGGCATTTGATCTATGGAGGATTGGCAGATACATACGCTTATCAAAATTTGAATGAGTATGCTTTAGAAGCCAGTCAGAAAGAAATGATGTTTGCACAAAAAAGTCAGAATCCATTTTATATCAGCTCAGCATTTGTATCTAAGGCAAGAATTTCTAGTATCTCTAACAAATTAAAAGAATCCGTTAGATATTATAAGAAAGCTCTTTATTTAATGGAACAACATAAAGAAAATAAATCTATTTGTGGAATAAGTTATGAACTTGGAGCAACCTATAATAAATTAGGAATTTATGATTCTGCTCTATATTTTATGCAGAAAGCGAAGATTATAGAACCAACAGCGCAAACAGCTTCCATATTCATTACCATTGGAGAAACATATTCTAATTTGAACAGACCAGATTCTGCTATTCATTATTTTAATCAGGCATTGTGTGATAGTAATATCAGTATTTCACAAATAGCCGATGTTCATCAACGTCTCTCTTTTGCCTATAAACAAAAGAAAGATTATCGGTCCGCTGCCGATCATTGCTTTGAAATGTCTTGGTATCTTGACTCCCTGCACCGTGCAGATAAGAGTCGTGCTTTGATTGAAATTCAAGAGAAGTATGATCAGCAGAAACTGATCAACGAGAAGAACGCCTTGAAGATGAAAAAGGATACCGTAGTTCGGAATGCTCTGGTAGGTCTGATTGCTGCCTTGCTGCTGATAGCAGTCCTTGTCTATGCTTATCAGAAGAAACTGCTCCGTAAGGAACGGCGTATACAGGAAGCGGAAGAGGAAATCCGCAGCAAATCGGTCCGCATTCAGGAAAACGAACAGACCATCAGCCTGAACCGCAAACGTATGCAGGAACTGGAAGAACAGATGGAAGCCGACAAGGGAATGCAGGAAGAACTGGAAGAGCAACGGAAGACTTTGACCGAAATTGCTCGGCACAACGAACAGTTGGAAGAAGAAAATCGCGGCTTGCAACGGGACATCGATGGTATGTCGGCCATACTGAAGGAGAAATCCGTGGAACTGGAGCAACTGGATGTGCTCTCGAAGGAAAACCTGCGGCTGCACGACCGCGAATGGTTCCTCTCCAGTCTCTTGCTGGAGAAAGACGGAGACCCTACGGTGTCTGAAACACTCACCCCACTACATTCGCGAGGAGGAGTGGGAGGCTATCAAACGAAGTGTTGATCAGCTTTTCGACCACTTCACCAAACGGCTGACAGCCGCCATCCCCTCGTTAACGGAAAACGAACTACAATTGTGCTGTCTCATCAGGCTGCATTTCTCTAATTCTGCTATTGCTACCATGCTGACCATTGAAGCGGCTTCTGTCTCGAAACGGAAGTTTCGGCTGAAGGAACGCATCATTCAAAAGACCGGGACTTGGAGCGCTGGAACCACTTTGGAACTCTGGCTGTGGAACTTTTAAAGCATCCGATGTCCATATCGGGCAAAATAAAAAAAGGTAATACGCAAATAAACAGCGTATTACCTTTTTTTATTTGTCCATATGCAGTCTATGTTCGGTCTATGAAAAACTACAGAAAAGTAGATAACTTTGCGTCAACGAACTATAATTTGAAATGCAATGAAGCGAGTTGATTTAAAAAAAGTATTGCATATGAATTTCTTGATTCAGCACCGATGTACCGGTAATGCGGTAGACTTTGCCCAAAAACTTAATTTGTCTCGTTCGACCTTGTTCAACTATTTGGAGTATATGCGCGAGGACTTGGGCATCGATATTTTGTATGACAAAAGTAGGGGAACTTACTATTATGATGGGGTAGGGTTATACGAGGCCTTGGGGGGCTTGAACCTTATGCATGATGGTTCTCATCGTTTTTTTTGAATACAGGGTCAAACTGTATGCAAAATCGTGATTATATTTGTATGTTTGCTGGAGGATTCTGTACTTTTGTACAAAGTTCAATTATTAAACTATCATGATTATGGAAAATCAAGAAACGAATAACGGTCAGTTGCAAATCGAATTAAAAGAAGAAGTAGCTTTAGGAGTTTACTCCAATTTGGCTGTGATAGCCCATTCCAGTTCAGAGTTTGTGCTCGATTTTATACGTGTGTTGCCGGGTATGCCCAAGGCCAATGTTCAGTCGCGTATTGTGCTGGCTCCCGAACACGCTAAGCGTTTGCTGAGAGCCTTGCAAGATAATATCGAAAAGTATGAAGCGGTGATGGGACCTATTCGTTTGCCGGAGGATAGGGTGTTTGTATCCATGCCCGGTGTACATGGCGAGGCCTGATGACTTCCTTCATCTTTCACCTTAATGCCTTGAAAACCATTTGTTGAAAGGTGAAAGGTGAAAGGTGGAAGAAGAGAGATGGAGTGCTGTTGGTGGTGAATGATAATTAGAAAGCTGCCTATTTTAATTAGAAAAGCTGTCCTTTAGCGGTGGTAAAGCTGTCCTTTCTCACCCCGAAAACTATAGGTTTCTTTTCGTAAACAATAAGTAGAATTTTCTCTATCCATGGATTTGTTTTGCCGATACCATGGATTTGCAGGGTCTGCCAGTAATCTTTGTTTCTGACACCGTATTGTCATTGCACAAACTGATTTTTGCTTTCCATGCGATGAATTTCTATGTTAAAAATGAATAAATACTTGTAGTGCATTGATTTTTCAAAACTTATTCGTATCTTTGCAGCCCAAAAGTGTAAGGTTTCTGAATTAATATAAACAACAATATATAAACTTAAAAACATTTAAAATGCCTACAATTCAGCAATTAGTAAGAAAAGGACGTGAAGTGTTGGTGGAGAAAAGTAAGTCTCCGGCCTTGGATTCTTGTCCTCAAAGACGTGGCGTTTGCGTGAGAGTGTATACTACCACTCCGAAGAAACCGAATTCAGCTATGCGTAA
>Peterbilt_p2__coassemble_14901_pt1 | contig 1794 bp, 1 predicted proteins | sample Peterbilt_p2__metabat2_high_PE_032 | metagenome-assembled genome bin Peterbilt_p2
ACCTGAGCCTTACCGTGAAGCGGGGATACCAGCAGAAAGAGAAGTCGAAAGCCATCCTCGACTTCATAGACCGTCATCCGGGCGAGAGCGGCATCATCTATTGCATGAGCCGCAGCAAGACGGAGACCGTAGCGCAAATGCTGACAAAAAACGGCATCCGTGCGGGCGTTTACCACGCAGGGCTTTCGGCCGAACAGCGCAACAGGGCCCAAGATGATTTCATCAATGACCGGGTGCAAGTGGTATGTGCCACCATCGCCTTTGGCATGGGCATAGACAAAAGCAACGTGCGGTGGGTGATTCATTATAACCTGCCTAAAAGTATCGAAAGTTTTTACCAAGAAATAGGAAGGGCGGGCAGAGACGGATTGCCCAGCGATACGCTCCTTTTTTATTCATTGGCCGACCTCATATTGCTTACCAAATTTGCCAATGAAAGCGGACAACAGGGTATCAATCTGGAGAAGCTGCAACGTATGCAGGAATATGCCGAATCGGACATCTGCCGCCGACGCATTCTGCTGAATTATTTCGGCGAGACCATGACGCACGATTGCGGCAACTGCGACGTGTGCCGCAACCCGCCGGAGCGATTCAACGGTACCGTCATCGTGCAAAAAGCGCTCAGTGCCATCGTGCGCACCGAACAGCAAATCGGCACCCGCATCCTGGTAGATATCCTGCGGGGAACCCTCAGTGCCGAGGTGGCCGAGAAGGGGTATCAGCAATTGAAAACTTTTGGAGCAGGCAGAGAGATTCCTGCACGCGACTGGCACGACTATCTGCTGCAAATGCTGCAAATGGGGTATTTCGAAATAGCTTATAATGAGAACAATCACCTGAAAATTACAGCTGCCGGGGCTGAGGTGCTCTATGGACGCAAAGAGGCGCAGCTGGTGGTGATTCGCCGTGAAGAAACGGTGAATAGCAAAGGTCGAAAACAGAAAGCAGCCACGGGCAGTCTGCCTTTTGCCGGAACACCGGCCGCTGCTACCAGACACTCAGGAGGCAGCCTGTCCGTCACTGCCGACCGTCAGGAGGAAATCTTCCAGGCTCTTCGGGCGCTGCGCAAGCGGCTGGCCGACCAAGAGGCCCTGCCGGCTTACATCGTACTGAGCGACAAGGTGCTTCACCTGCTCAGCACCTCGTGCCCCACTACCATAGAAGCGTTTGGCAACATCAGCGGCATCGGCGAGTATAAGAAGAAGAAATACGGACAAGACTTTATCAATGAAATAAAAAAGTACGTGCCGTAAAAAGGCACGTACTTATAAGAAATGTGTAGCTTACTGAGGCATAGAAAGGGCGTTCAGCCGCTTCCACACAGCCGGATGCAAGAAGTAGCGCACATCCTTGCCCTGCTGCAAGGCAGAGCGTATAAACGTAGAACTGATTTCGAATACGGGCGATGACACACATCTGACCTGTGGAGGCAGTTTTTCGGCTTCTACGGGGTACCCCGGACGAGGATATACTATCAGTGCATTTTCGGCCAATATCCGCTCCCACTCGCGCCACCGGTGAAACAGCGCCCAGTTGTCCGACCCAATAATCAGATGGAAATGATGCTGCGGATATGCCTCGCGCAGTTTTTCCAACGTATGCACCGTGTACGAGGGCTGTGGCAAATGAAACTCGAAATCGCTGGCACGAAATTTCGGATACCCCTCTACGGCAGCCTGCACCAGCTCCAGCCGAAGGGTATCGTCCTCAGCTCTCCACGCTCTTTCAAAGGATTGTGCGGACTGACCATAAACCACAGTTCATCCAGTCCTTCAAACTCGCAGATATAAT